>Ga0210398_10000955_pt1 | contig 31314 bp, 33 predicted proteins | sample IncBWC4OmetaG_FD_161047 | JGI IMG/M metagenome (GOLD analysis project Ga0210398, IMG submission 161047) | Forest soil microbial communities from Barre Woods Harvard Forest LTER site, Petersham, Massachusetts, United States - Inc-BW-C-4-O | ecosystem: Environmental > Terrestrial > Soil >... | reverse complement strand
GTCTTTGGCGGGTTTCGCGCGGCCGGCCTTTACATCCAGCTGATGATGGGGCTCGGCATCGTGATGATGCTGCTGTTCCTGCACCTCTACTTCGCCCCGTGGCGCCGCTTCCGCGCCGCGGTGGCGCGCCAGGACTGGGCCGACGGCGGGCGGCAACTCGGCCAGATCCGCACGCTCGTGACGGTCAACCTCGTGCTCGGGCTGCTCGTCGTCGCGATCGGCGGCAGCGGCCGCTACTGGAGCTGACCCTCAGCGCGCGGCCGCGCGCACCAGGAACGACAACGGGTCGATGTGGCGCAGGCCGGCCTTCATCTTGGTCGTCCCGTCGGCCGAAACCCAGGTGGCGCTGAGGCCGCCGTCCTCGCGCGGGCGAAAGCGCAACGTGCTCTCGCCCTTATGCGCGAAGACCAGCTCGTCGCCGTCGATCTGCCCGGTTCGACGGCTCCATTCGGCCGGCTCGTTTTTGTCGATGCCCGGCCCGATCGCGTAGATCGCGGTCAGGGCCCGCCCGTTCACCGCCTCAACCGCGACGAGCACCTCGCGCCCGTTGGGATAAAATCCGTACCAGGTTTCGTGGGCGGACAGACCGCCGTCAAAGCCCGGGGCGGTGGCGGGCAGCCCTGCCGACGCGCCGACCAGCGCCAGCAGCTTGTGAACCACACCTTGCGGGTGAACCAGCTCCGGCGGCAGCCGCAGCTCGGCGCTCGGCGCTTCCCCCCATACCGGCTTGCAGGCGAGCTCGCCGCGTAAGGCGTCGTCGTCTGCGAAATCGCGGATGCAGCCGCCAAAGCGGCGCAAGAACGCCCCGCTCGACGAGATCCAATGCCCGGTGAGATAGGCCGGCTGGTCGACAACCGCGTAGCCGAGTCCGCGTTGCGACAGGATCGAGCGCGACTCGGTGCCGCGCCCGCCCGGATCGAAATCGTCGCCGTGGAAGAAGAACAGCATGACCCGGGCCCGCTTGACCTGCGCCAGCAACGGGTAGAGCCGGGTCGCGTTGAGCCGCCAGGTGTCGTAATATTCCTGGAAGTCGCCAAAGGCCGCCGGCGCGGTCGCGACGACGGCGTCAACCGCCTGCGAATCGTCGGCGGCCATCAGGGCGAGAAACGCGCCAAACGACTGGCCGGCCAGCACGACGCGCCGATAACCTCGCTGCTTCAGCTGCGCCACGATGTCGACCAGCCGCCGGGCGCTGCGGCTCAGCGTGTCGCCGTCGCGCAACCGGTCGAAACGCAGCACGTCCCAGCCGGAATCGCGCAGCGCCCGGAGATAGGGCGGCGTCGGCGACTCGTAATCCTCGGTGTCGATCGAACGGCCGTGGTTCCAGACGACGACCCCCGCCGCGCGCCGCGGACCGAGCAAGCTTTCGTGAAAGGCCGGATCGAGCCCGATCGCCCACGCCGGAATACTTGCAAGCGCGATCAAGCCCAAGGCCAGCGCACAGGCGCCGGCAAAGCTGAACTGCCGCATCCTTCGAGACCCCCCAACCCTCGCCTTGGCTCAGGCTTTAGGAGAGTTTAACGAAATGTTTTCCTTTGTGTCACTTCGTAAACGTCGCGCCACAGCGGCAGATTGGCGCGGCCGTGGCCGGTGGCCGTCGACGCGCTGGGGCTGCCGACACGCTGGGGCTGCGACGAACCGGCGCACCCGGCGCGGCGAGGGTCTATTCCGCCCGGAGGGTCATCAGAACGCCGGCGGCGAGGATCACGCCGAACGCCTCGAAACCGGCGTCGATCTGCCCGAACGCCATGCTGAGCAACGTGGTGGCGACCGTGGCGGCGCCGATCAGAAAGGCCATCAGAGGGTTCCGGCGTTTGGATTTGCAATCGAATCGCGGGTAGAACGAACGACCGGTCCGCGGTATTCCGACGGGGCAACGGGAGGGATGCAATGGGGCTCCTCTATGTCGCGCGCAGCGCCAAGCTCGCCCGCTGGGCATCCGACGTGGGGCTCGGCCGGCACGTCTATAAGCTCGGCGTATCCGAGGCCGACCCGAAAACGCTCGCCGCCGAAGGCTGGGCCGGCGAGAGCGACTGGACGGTGGTGCGCAAGCGCGCGACCGAGAACCTCGGCGAGGACGAGGTGCTAGAGCGGCTCGCGCGCACGGAAAAGATGGTCGACCCGAACCTTTACCCCAAGCTCAAGGGAACGCTCGGTGTGTTTCGGCTGACGGCCGCGCGCGTCGAGAACCACCTGCTGGTAACGCGCGCGCTGGCCGGCGACGGCGGCCTCGCCGCGTTCCGGTTGAAGCCCGGCGATTTCGCCGACTACCTGATCCACAACGCGATACGCGAATAGGTCGCAGCGACGTGGCTCACCACCCCGCACAGATGTGCCGGAAGCGGCCGGCGACGTCGCGGTTATCTGGCGTTTGAGGAAGAGCGTCGGGACGCAGGGCGGCGGCGATCCTTCAGCCGGCGCTCCGGTTCGGGCAAGGGGGCCTCGCTCTGCGGCGCGATGGGCGCCGCCGGCCGAATCGCGGTTTCGCCGTGCAACTCGACCCGGTGCTGGATCGCGTCGAAATCGTCGGCGGCGCGGGGTCGGGTCACGTCCTATCCTTCAGCGCGGCGGACCCGGCGCGGCTGCCGGCTCCGTCCAGCTTGTGCGCTTCGCTAGTAGCGGGCAGCGTCCAGAATGCCCAGCAATACACCTCACAGCTGCGTCAGCAGCTGGCGCCGAACAGCGCAAAGGCCTGGCCGCGCTTCTCCCGCGGAAAAATCTGCCAGGGATGCGGCCGACGCGGCGAGCAGACAATACGCCGCGGCGACTGCACCCGCCAGTTGGGCAAAGATATAGGGTGCGACGTGCCCGGCCGGAAACGCCCGGCTGCGCTCAGGCCGATCGTGACCGCGGGGTTTATGTGGCCGCCGCTGATGTCGCCGAAGGCCGCGACCACGACCATGATGGCCAGCCCGGGCGCGAGGGCGACGGCGGGATCACGGTTCGCCCCCAGAGTGGTCGCAGCGCCGGTTCCGATAAAGTTCAGCGCGAAGGTGCCGATGAACTCGCCAGCCAGCGCCCTTGTGGGAATAGTCACGCTTCTCTCCCGAGCGAGCCCGTGGTGATGGCGCGGTCGATAGAGCGGCAAGCGCCACGTTCCACTGACGGGTGCGCGGCGGCGCTCCCAATTTGCCGGGGCGCCGTCCTGGGGCGAGCTATTCTCCGGCTTGGCGGACGCTAAGGCCGAGGGCACGGGCGACGCCTTCGCCATACGCCGGATCGGCACGAAGACAATTGGCCACGTGCCGCTCCTTTATGTGACGCCGCGCGTCACCCATTGCGCGCGCGGTATTCTCGAACAGAGCGTGCTTCTGGGCAGGCGTCATCAGTCGGAACAGGTTGCCCGGCTGCTCCCAGTGGTCATCGTCGGCGTAATGGTTGTAGTGCGCCGCCTCGCCTTCAAGGGGCAACGTCGGCTCGGCGAAGTCGGGCTGATTGTCCCACAGCCCGGCGCTGTTAGGGTTGAAGCTGGTGGTGCCGCCGAGATTGCCGTCGACGCGCATCGTGCCATCGCGGTGGTAGCTCATCACCGGGCATTTCGGCGCATTGACCGGGATCTGGTAAAAGTTGACGCCGAGGCGGTAACGAACCGCGTCGTTGTACGAGAACAGGCGCGCCTGCAGCATCCGGTCCGGAGAGAAGCTGAGGCCGGGGACGACATTCGACGGCCCGAACGCCGCCTGCTCGACTTCGGCGAAATAGTTGTCCGGCCAGCGGTTGAGCTCCATCACGCCGACCTCGATCAGCGGGTACTCGGCTTTTGGCCAGACCTTGGTCAGGTCGAACGGGTTGTGGCGATGCGTCTTCGCCTGCGCTTCGCTCATCACTTGGATGAACAGCGTCCAGCGCGGAAAGTCGCCGGCTTCGATCGCATTGAACAGGTCGCGGCCATGGCTTTCGCGGTCTTTGGCAACGAGAGCTTCGGCTTCCGCGTCGGTGAGATTGGCAATCCCCTGTCGCGTCCGGAAATGGAATTTGACCCAGACGCGTTCGTTCGCCGCATTAATCATCGAAAAGGTGTGGCTGCCGAAGAGGTGCATATTCCGGAAGCTTTTCGGGATGCCGCGGTCGGACATGACGATTGTGATCTGGTGCAGCGCTTCCGGCAGCAACGTCCAGAAATCCCAGTTGTTGTCGGCGCTACGCATCCCGGTGCGTGGGTCGCGCTTGATCGCGTGGTTGAGATCGGGAAAGCGCAGCGGATCGCGGAAAAAGAACACCGGCGTATTGTTGCCCACCAGGTCCCAGTTGCCTTCCTCGGTGTAGAACTTCAATGCAGTACCGCGGATGTCGCGCTCCGCGTCGGCGGCACCACGCTCGCCGGCCACGGTCGAGAACCGAGCGAACATTGGCGTTTGTTTGCCGATCGCGGAAAAGATCTTTGCCTTGGTAAAGCGTGTGATGTCGTGCGTGACCGTGAAGATGCCGTAGGCGCCCCAGCCTTTCGCATGCATGCGGCGCTCCGGGATCACCTCGCGGTCGAAATGCGCCAGCTTCTCGAGCAGCCAGATGTCCTGCAGCAGCGCCGGACCGCGGGGACCGGCGGTCATGATGTTGGTGTTGTCGGCGACCGGCGCGCCGGCTTCGTTGGTGAAGCGCTTCGTATCCGACATGGCGGGGTCCTTGCGGGTTGGTGGGGGAGAAGTCCGCCCGAAATAGGCGGACAGGGCTCGGTCGGCGCTCAGCCGGGCCAGGCCGAGGCGCGGATCATGCGGCAGAAATTGACGGGTGAGAAATTCGGGTCTTTGTCGGCGAGCACGTCGGCGTTGACCGTGCCGAAGGTGGTCTGCGGCCGGTGGTGGAAGCCATCATAGAAGGCTTCTATGATCTTTTCCTTGAAACGGCCAGGGCGCGGGTGAGCACGCAGCACGGCTTCGCGCTCAGTCTGCGCGAACTCTGAAAAGGCGATGCCGAGCACGTCCATCTCGACCCCGGCGGTGACGAGCGCGATCACCGGGTGCATGTGCTGCGGAATGCCGGGCGTGGTGTGCAGTGCGATCGCGGTCCAGACCGTCTCGAGATCCTGCTGCGACATTCCGTGGCTGCGGAGGAAGTCGCGGGCGGCATTGGCGCCGTCGACCTCAAAGCGCTCTTGCGCGCTCGCGTGTTTCGGGGTGAGGCCCATGTCGTGGAACATGGCGCCGGCGTAGAGGAGCTCGGGATCGAAAACGAGGCGGCGGCGCCTGCCGGTGAGCGCGCCCCAGTAATAGACGCGGCTGGAGTGATCAAAGAGCAGCGGCGTTTCGGTGTCCCGCACCAACTCGGTCACCTCCCGAGCCAGTCTGCTGTCGGGAATCCGAACGCCTGGGATAATTCCTGCACTCATCGCTGACCTCCTGCTCCGGTGGCACTTTCCGCCTGCGAGGTTCAACCGAGGCGATCTATCGGCGATCCTCATCGCGCCGAATTGCGACTCAGCGTAAATAGGTCCTTTCGCTACTTGGCTAGGGTTTAATAATGGAAATTTGGGTTAAACAGCATGAACCAGAAATGACCCAGATCTTTTTCGGCACCTATTTGAGCGTACGAGCCACCCAGTTAATGATTTACCGGAGTTTACGAGAATTTACCGAGATGGATCGTCTCGGTCAGTAATATCAATCAGGCACCCGTCGCCAGCAAGTAACTCTAGCATGACCGTCAGGAATCTCGAATATTGCAGGGATGGCTCAGATGAATGGTCGCAGCCAACGCTTGGACCGAGTGGGAAAAACAGCTTGTCTCGTAGGGGTGCAGCCGAGCACAACGGAAGCGAGCGCCATTGGGTCACACCTTCACCAGGAGATCGAGGCGTTTATCCCGCGTCTGACGCGGTACGCCGTGTCTCTGACCCATGACCGGGTCGATGCCGAGGATTTGGTTCAGGAGGCGCTGAGCCGGGCGCTCGCGAAAATTCATCTATGGCGCCTCGGAACCGATCTTCGCGCCTGGCTCTTCACGATCATACATCATCAATACGTCAGCGAGATGCGCCGCGCGGCGCGCGAACGCAAGCTTGCGCCAGGGAATCCCGATCAATCGCTCGAACCAGACCAGGTCAAGCGTCTGGAATTTCGCGATCTCGTCCGCGCCTTTGACGCGCTTCCCAGCCCACAAAGATCGGCCCTCCTGCTCGTCGCCGTAGACGAGATGCGGTACGACGAAGCGGCCCTGGCTCTGAATTTGCCGCTCGGGACAGTTCGCTCACGGGTGTCGCGCGGCCGCAACGCCCTGCGCCGGCTGACGGACCCTCTTGCCGCGTAAGAGCGTTGCCGGCCGACCAAATCTCCGCACCGGAACGGCGGCACGCTATGTCGATGTGGAGAGCCGCGTCGCGGCAATTCAGCGCCGCGGCGCTGCACGCGCAGCTGCAGTACTTCGACCAGCAGAAAGCCTATCAGCAGGTGGTGGCGCCCTTCGACGGCGTGATCACCCAGCGCAACATCGATGTCGGCAGCCTGATCAGCGCCGACGCGACCAGCGGCACCGCGATGTTCTCGATAGTGCAGAGCGGCGTGATCCGGGTTTGGGTCTATGTGCCTCAGGACGACGTCTTTGGGGTTCGCCCGGGCATCGAGGCGATCGTACGCGTGCCGACGATGCCCAACCTGACCTTTCGCGGCAAGGTGACGCGGATCGCCGATGCCTTGCAGCCGGGAACCAGGACCCTGCTGACCGAAATCGATGTGCCGAACCCCCACGGTACGTTGACCCCGGGGCTCTATTGCACCGTCAAGCTGAAGATCCCGCGCGCATCGCCGGTGCTGATGATCCCGGCCTCGGCGATCATTTTCGATCAGAACGGCATGCAGGTCGCGGTCGACCAGAACGGCACCGCCCAACTTCACAAAATCGCGGTCACCACCGATTATGGAACGCAGGTGGAGGTCGACAAGGGCGTCAAGAGCGGCGATCGGGTGATCCTGCAGCCCCCGGTCAATATCGCCGACGGCGACAAGGTTCGGGCTCTCCCCGCGCCGCCCGCCGCCGCACCTTAGCACGCCGAACGGGACCTGTTGTCGTGGGCGCGTGGCGCATCTCGGCTCCTCTATCCCTGATGTTTCGGCACGTGTGGCGCAATCGCTTAGTTGCCGGGCAATCGCCCGGGTCTTGTGGGACAGCGACACTCCCGTTCCTGCCAGAGGTACGGCTCACGGCGGCCAAGAGAGAACGAGCTCGCGATCGCCCGCTTTCAGGGTCGACATGTCGCCCAAATCGCGACGGCGCTGATCGGCGGCAAGGCGAAGAGCTAAGTGGCTGATTATCCCCCCAGGAGCAGGGAGCCGGCCTTGAGCGCCAGTCTAACAGCTCGACGATTTTTCCGCCCTGCCGTTGAGCTTGTCGGCCATCCGGGCCAGATCAGGCAGAGATGTCGCCTGCATCTTTCGCATCACCTGGCCGCGGTGGACTTTCACCGTGATCTCGCTAATACCGATCTCGTAAGCGATCTGTTTATTGAGACGGCCAGTCACCACCAAGGCCATGACCTCGCGCTCGCGCGGGGTGAGCGTCTCGAAATGCGCCCGCAGAGCGGCGATTGCCCTTTCGTTCTCGAGCCACACGCGGTCCCGCGCGAGACCCAGCTCGACCGCGTCCAGCAGGTCTTGATCGCGGAACGGCTTGGTCAGGAACTCGATCGCGCCTCCTTTCATCGCCTTGACGGACATCGGGATATCGCCGTATCCGGTGATGAAGATGATCGGCAAATGAATTTTCGCCGCCGCCAGCTCGCGCTGAAAATCGAGACCACTTCGGCCCGGCAACCTGACATCGAGCACGAGGCAAGTGGGTCCGTCCGGACGTCCTTCGTCAAGGAATTCAGGAACGGAAGCCAGAACCTTGGCCTGCACGCCGACGGATCGGATCAGGCTGCCGAGCGCCTCGCGGATCCCCGGGTCGTCATCGACGATGATGATGGTCGGCTGTTCGGTCATCGCTTGCGCTAGCTGCGATCGAGGCACTGCGACCAACAGGATGGTGCCCATCCGACACTGCTCGCATCTTAAAATCGTCGGTTCGGTGATGGAAGCGATATCTACAGCGATATCTACGGTGACTGCGGCAGCGGACGCCCGCAAGCGCTTTACCGCCGGCCGGCGTCATTCTCACCCAAATCGGCTTATACCAAAGTATAATCGCATGGATGTTGAGTTCGCCGCATGGTTTCTGAGAAGCACGCTGATCATCACCACGCTCGAGGGCCCCTGATCGCGGCATTGCCTCACAAGCCCAGGCGCGGGAGTTCGTGTGCCAAATAGAAAACCTCTGATTTCGATCGTAGATGACGACGAGCCAATGCGCGAGGCGGTCAAGGGTCTCATGAAGTCGTTGGGATATCGGGTAGAGGTCGCTGCCTCCGCAGAGGAGTTTTTGCGCTCACCCTACGTGCGCCGCACCTCCTGCCTGATAGCGGACGTGCAAATGCCTGGGATGACCGGGCTCGATCTGCATTGCCACCTGTCGGCGTCGGGAAAGGGCATCCCGACCGTTCTGATTACGGCTTACCCCGACGACAGCGTTCGGGAGCGGGCGCTGGCTGCCGGGGTCATCGGTTACCTGAGCAAGCCCTTCGATGAGACTGACTTGCTCGCTTGCATCCGCTCGGCGCTGACACGCCCATAGCGGCGGGAGGTGAAAGATGGGAACGAACGGCGTTTCCGTGCGATGTGCCGGGGGCAGTCTCGGCCAGCACCGTCACATCTGCGCTTTCTTCAACGGCTTCGACGAGCAACACAGAGTGCTCCGCTCGTTCATCAAAGAGGGCTTCGAGCGAGGGGACAAAGCCTTCCACATCGTAGACCCTGAGCTCTGGGAAGACCATCTCAAACGGCTCGCCGAAGCCGGTATTGACGTGAAGCGGGCGATGGGTACGGGCCAGCTCGAGCTGCGGCGCTGGCAAGACGCTTACCTGCGCGACGATCATTTTGATCAGGACGCGATGCTGGCCTTGCTCGAAGAGGTGCTGCAATCGGGCGCGGCGGCCGGTTATCCGCTCACCCGCTTCGTGTCGCGCGTGGAAACGGCGCTGGTCGACAAAGCAGGCATGGATAGCTGGCTGGAATACGAGACACGCGTCAACTACGTGGTACCCAAATACGACAATCCGGTCATCTGCACCTACGATCTGTCGAAGTTCAGCGCCGGCTTGGTGATGGACATGATGCGGACGCACCCGGTCGTGATCATCGGAGAGGTGCTGCAGGAGAATCCGTTCTTCGTTCCTCCTGACCAGTTCCTGCTCGAAATCCGGGAGAGACGCGGGTCCGCGCAGGCGCGATGATCGCAAGCCATGGCGATGGGTCCCGAGGCTGACGCCCTGCGGCTGCGAAGAGCGCTGCGGGACCTCGTGGCGCTGTCTGCCGTCCCAGCGGTGTGGGTCGGCAGAGAGCCGCCTGCCATCGCCGCCGGGCTCGCCGACGTGCTGGTCAATTCATTGTACCTCGACTTTGCTTTTGTGCGTTTGTGCGATCCCAGCGGAAACGTGGCCGTCGAAATCTCGCGGGGAAGCGCATGGCAGGCATTTCCGGAGTGGCTGCGGTATCATCTCGCCGTCAATGGACGCTTGTCGCGCAGGGAAATCGTTCGCGACATTGGTAATGGCGCGCAGCGATGCCGCGGTATCGTCATCCCCGTCGGCGTCGCTGCTGAGGGCGGTCTGGTTGCGGCGGCCTGTGATCGCGCTGAGTTTCCGACCGAAATCGACCAGCTGCTGCTCTCCGTAGCTGCGAATCATGCCGCAACGGCATTCCGGACGGCACGCCTCCTCGACGCTCACCGCCGCTCCGAGGAAGCGGTACGCGAGAGCGAGCAACAGCTTCGTAAAGCCCGCGACGAACTCGAGACGAAGGTGGCGGAACGAACCGCCGAGCTGCGACGCAGCGAAGCCTATTTGACGGAAGCGCAAAGGCTTAGCCACACGGGCAGTTGGGCATGTGTCCCGGCGATCGGCAAACATACCTACTGGTCCGAAGAAATATTCCGCATAACGGGTTTCGATCCCGCAGGGGGACCACCGCGATTTGAAGAATTCGAGCGACGTATCCATCCCGATGATCGGGCCCGAACTAGAGAACGTTTTAGGAAAGCAATCCGGGGAAAGTCGGATTTCGACCACGACTATCGAATTGTGCATCCGGGCGGCGAGATCAGAGAGATCCATGTCATTGGCCACCCTGTTATCGCCCCCTCCGGCGATGTGGTCGAATTCGTCGGGACACTGATGGACGTGACCGAGCGCCGGCGAGCGGAGGAAGAACGACAGGCGCTCGCGCACGCCAATCGCATCACGACCATGGGGCAGCTTACGGCCTCGATCGCCCATGAGGTCAATCAGCCGATCGCGGCGGTCGTCACCAACGCACAGGCCGCTTTGCGCTGGCTCAAGATGCAGCCGCCTGATCCGGAGGAGGTTCGGCAGGCCCTTGATCGGATCGTCAGCAACGGGCGACGCGCCGGCGACGTCATCGGCCGGATTCGCGCGCTCGTCGCAAAGGCGGCGCCGCGCAAGGACAGGCTGGACATCAACGATACGATCCGCGAAATCATCGCGCTGACGGGCAGCGAACTGCGCCGAACCGGGACCTCGCTTCAGACACGGCTGGCGGACGGTCTACCGCTCATTCTAGGAGATCGGATCCAGCTTCAGCAAGTGATGCTCAACCTGATTTTCAACGCCGTCGAAGCAATGAGCGCAATGAGCGATGGGGCGCGCGAGTTGCTGATCAGCACCGAGGGAGACGGAGTCGATTGCGTGCGCATCGCCGTGCGGGATAAGGGTCCGGGGCTGAGCCCGGAGAGTCTGGACCGGCTCTTCGACGCGTTCTACACGACCAAGCCGGATGGCATGGGCATGGGGCTGTCGATCTGCCGTTCGATCATCGAGGCACATGGCGGAGGCGTGTGGGCGACACCAAACTCACCCCGGGGAGCCGTCCTTCAGTTCACGTTGCCTCAGCGAAGGGAGGCCGCGCCGTAAGCCGGTCTCCGCCAGGGCGATCAAAGCCCTTGGCTTTTGGGACGGTGGCCCGAACATCCGGCGGGCGCGGGTTCGGCGGAACAAGGTCTCCGCGCTCGCCGCTTGGAAACGCGACCCTATGCGTGGTGCCGAACGGGAACGATACAAGCTCGGTGTCGACACCGAGAAGGCGCACATCGCGGCGGTGACCGCGGCACTCGCCGCTTTTGGCGACGGCGCCCGCAAGGCGATCGACGAGGCTGCTGGATTTGGCGATCAGGACACCTCCGATGTTTTCACCGAGGTTTCCCGCGGCATCGACAAAGAGCTGTGGCTGGTCGAGTCGCACCTCCACCGGTGAGTTCTCGCGCCGCAGCAAACGCGGCGGCTTCGGCGAGATCATCGGCAAGCTTGGGAAGCCGAGATTATCGGCCCGGTTTTCTCCTCCTGAACCGGGGCCACTTGCGGCCGGCCCTTCCTCCCGGGTCGGCCCGGGCTTTTTCCCAGGACGGCGCGGCGGCGATCGCGCCGGGCAGCGCGCCCCTTGCGACATCGCCTCATGAGATTGCCAAGCGAAACGGTCGCCTTGCCTATTGCTCGCGTTTTATTCAAATTTGACCTAATGATGAAGCTGGATCGTGGCGGGTGGTTCAATATCCGCGCGATTGCGCCCTACGCGGTCGCGCTCGCTTCGGTTGCGGCCGCGCTTGCCGGTTCTCGCTGGCTCGACATCCATGCCGTCACCGCCCCGGTCTCGCTGCTTCTTTGCGCCGTGATGTGCTGCGCCTGGTTTGGAGGTTTCGGGCCAGGCGTGCTCGCGAGCATCCTCTCGATCCTCGCGTTTAAATATTATTATGCGGCGCCGTTGCACAGCTTGGCCGCGGATGTCAAAGAGATACCGCGCCTTTTCGTGTTTGCGCTGTCGGCGCTTTTTGCGGGGCTGTTGAGCGCTGCCCAACGGAGTGCGGCGCAGTCGTTTAGGCGGGCGCGCGACGATCTCGCGGGATCGGTTCAAGCGCTCGAGCAAAGCAACACGGCGTTGCGTACTGAGAACGCCGAGCGCATCCGGGCGGAGGAGGCGCTGCGTAACGCCCAGGCGGATCTCACGCGCGTAGCACGACTGACGACGATGGGCGAGCTCGCGGCGTCGATTGCACATGAAGTCAACCAGCCGCTGATGGCGGTCGTGACCAACGCGGATACCTGCTTGCGCTGGCTCGCGAAAGACCCGCCGGATCTCGACGAGGCGCGGGAAGCCGCGAAAAGGACCGTCGGCGCCGGCCATCGGGCCAGCGACATCATCAGGACCATCCGCACCCTGGCCCGGAAGTCCACTACTGAGGCGACACGGTTTGACGTCAACTCGGCAATATCGGACGTCCTCGCATTGACGAGCGGCGAATTGCAGCGAAATGACGTCCTGCTCGAGACCGAATTATCGGCGGGCCTCGAACCCGTCTCGGGCGATCGCGGCCAAATACAGCAAGTCGTCCTCAATCTTACGGTAAACGCGATCGAGGCGATGACCGCAGAGAAGCATTCTCCGCGAGTATTGCGGGTAAGCTCTCGCATGGCCGGGCAGCAGAACGTTCTCGTCGCAGTGGCGGATACAGGGACGGGGCTCGATCCGACCACGGCCGACGGCATTTTCGATGCCTTCTTCACAACCAAGCCCGACGGAATAGGGATGGGGCTGTCAATCTGCCGCTCGATCGTCGAAGCCCATGGCGGCCGATTGTGGGCATCGCCGAATTCGCCTCAGGGCAGCATCTTCAGGTTTACAGTGCCGCCGGCGGGCCAGCGAGGCCGTAAATGACCCGACCAGATAACGAGGACGAGGCGACGGTCGCCGTCATCGACGACGACCCAGGTATTCGCGAGGCGCTTCGCGGGCTTCTCCGCTCGGTGGGCCTGCATGCCGAGTTATTCGCCTCGGTTCAGGAGTTCCTTGGCGCCGCCAGGCCGGACCTCCCCGGCTGCCTGATCCTCGATGTCAGACTCCCCGGGCGCAGCGGGCTCGATCTTCAAGAGCAGCTGGCCCGGGCCAATGTGCAGCGACCAATTATCTTCATCAGCGGCCATGCCGATGTTCCGATGTCGGTTCGAGCCATGAAGGCTGGTGCGATCGAGTTCCTGACGAAGCCTGTCCGCGATCAAGATTTGCTGGACGCGATCCAGCTGGCGATCGCGAAGGACCGCGCGCGCCGCGACGAGGACAGGACCCTCGCACGGTACCGTGCCGACTTCGACACCCTGACGCCGCGTGAGCGCGCAGTGATGATGTTGATCGTGGTCGGCCGCCTCAACAAGCAGATTGCAGCGGAATTGGCGCTCAGCGAGGCGACGGTGAAGGTGCATCGCAGCAATGTGATGCGAAAGATGCGCGTCCGGTCGCTGGCGGAGCTGGTCAGGATCGCCGACAACCTCGTGCCCGCCCACAATCGAGCGTAACTCCCTTCGACCAAAGTATAATATGCGCCAGCCTTTCTGCTGACCGCGCCCGACCCTGGTCTAATTGCAGGATGGCACGACGCGGTGCCATGTTCTGGCGCGAAAGGGCGTATCTGTGGCACCAAAACAGCCTCTCATTGCGTGCGTCGATGACGATCTATGGGCGCGTGACGCGTTGCAGGGGCTGGTGAGGGCCCTTGGTTTTACGCCCGTGGCATTCTCGTCGGCTGAAGAGTTTCTGCAATCGGAACGGTTGAATGACACGTCGTGCCTGATCACCGATCTCCATCTGCGCGGAATGTCCGGGCTTCGACTGCAGAGCCGTCTGGCGGCGCTTGACTATCGCTTTCCCGTCATTGTCATCACGGCATTCCCCAGCGACCGGGTTCGCGAGCAGGCACTGAGCGCCGGCGCGGTTTGCTTTCTCGATAAGCCTTTCACTGCGGAGGATCTGTTGCGCGGTCTGCGTTCGGCGCTTCATGGCCGGCACGGCGCCGACACTCAGTCGGCGAGCGGCGGAGTCGATGCCGAGAGACCGCCGCGACAGGATGCACGGCACGATCAGGAGCCGAAGACTGAGCGGGAAGGAGGCAACCCATCATGCAGCAAATGTTGATCTCGCAGCGCCCTGCGCACCAGCCGCCGCTCCTTTTTGATTGGCCGAGCACCAGCCGGCGCGAAGCAAGCGCGAGCAGCGAGGCGGTCATCCGCTTTGGCCAATTTTGCGTGTGGCCGCGCGCCCGCCGATTGCTCGTTGATGGCCAGCCGGTTGAGCTCGGCGGCCGCGCCTTCGATCTTCTCATGGTGCTGATCGGGGCGGCCGGGGCCCTTGTTACAAAAAATGAGCTCGTCAGCCGCGTTTGGCCCGATGTGGTAGTGGCGGCGGACAATCTGAAGGTGCAGATGTCTGCATTGCGCAAGGTGCTGAACGCGGATCGGGACGTCATCAAAACAGTCCACGGGCGCGGTTATGTGTTTACCGGCGAGATCACCACGACGGCAATCAGCGCGGATGCCGTCCCCTCGCCCGGCTCGCAGTCGATCTCCCTCCCAATAGAGCGGGAACTCGGCAGTGATGAGCCGCCTCGACCTACTGTCGTTGTCATCGACGACGATCCGGATATACGCGAGGCGCTCCGAGGACTTTTACGATCAGCAGGCCTGGGTGTCGCCTCGTTTGCCTCGGTGCAGGAATACATCGACAGCCCCCACCGCGACCTGCCTGGGTGCCTGGTTCTCGATGTGAGGCTGCCCGGGCGCAGCGGGCTCGATTTTCAAGAGCAGCTGGGCAAGGCGAATTTGCACCTGCCGATCATCTTTATCAGCGGCTACGCCGATGTCCCGATGTCGGTTCGGGCCATGAAAGGCGGCGCAGTCGACTTCCTGACCAAACCTTTTCGCGATCAGGATTTGCTCGATGCGATCCAGCTCGCGATCGTACGAGACTCCACCCCTAGCATCTCCAATCCGATAGCTGCGCGGTCCTGAAAATTCTAGGGCCTTCTGGCCAAGCCTAACCAACACACAACGAGCCGGTGATTGATTATCGAAATCCTGTCGCTCTCGCAGATCACTCGCCCTCAGCGACGCCAACTCCTGGCACCCCGGAGATGACCAATGATCTCACCGCTCTGCGCGCGGGTCATTAACGAGATTGCAGTACCGGCTGTCCCGTTGGCGGTGAGCATATTATTGATCGGCCTCACCTTATTTCTCCCCGTCTGTGTCACACTATCGGATCGCCGCCGATGAGCAACATCGCCTCCCAACCCGACACTGTCCCGATGGCTTCGTCTGTGGCATCCGAGCAACCCACCGCAACGCGCGGGCGGCGACCACCCGTGCTCGTCGGCCTAGTGATGATAGCGCTGGTTGCAGCAGGCTATTTGGGCTGGCGACATTTGACACATGGTTCGAGCGTCGCCGCCGAGCCCCCTCTGCCTGTTCCGGTCATTGCTGCGACCGTCAAACAAGGCAACTTCCCGATTGTGTTGACCGGGATTGGCAATGTCGCGGCGCTGAATACGGCGACGGTGCGCAGCATGGTTACCGAGCCTATCGTCAGCATCGACTTCAAGGATGGGCAGTCTGTAAAGAAAGGCGAGCTGTTGGCCCAGCTCGACCCGAGCACGTATCAGGCGCAGCTCGACCAGGTGCAGGCCAATCTCGCCCGTGACGAGGCTCATCTCGAAAACGGGCAGAGCAATCTCGGCCGCTATGTGCCGCTCGCCAAGCAGGGGTTTGCGCCGCAACAGCAGGTGGCCACTCAGCAGGCGATGATCGTGCAGGAGCAGGCGACGCTCAAAGCCGATCAGGCGGCGGTCGAATATGCCAAGACCGAGCTGACTTATACCCGGCTCGTGGCGCCATTCGACGGCGTCGCCGGAATTCGTCTGCTCGATGTCGGCAACATCATCCATGCGACCACGTCGCGGGGTTTTCCCGGCGAGCCCGACGCCTTGGTCGTGATCAACCAGGTGCAGCCGATCAGCGTGATGTTTACATTGGCCGCGGCCGACATTCCGGACGTGCAGGACGCACTTGCAAGGGGACCGGTCAAGGTCGTCGCATTAAGCGCGGACGGCAAGACCGAGCTCGATGCCGGCGCGCTTGCCGCGATCGACAATCAGGCGAACACCACCTCCGACACGATAAATCTCAAAGCAATATTCCCTAATCCGCACCGCCGGCTGTGGCCCGGTATGTTCGTCAATGTCCGGATCGTGACCAAAGTGCAGGATAACGGCCTGACGGTCCCGCTCGACGCCATCCAGCAGGGGCCGCAGGGCGAGTTTGTCTTTGTCGTCGGCGGTGGTCGCAAGGTCTCGATGCAGCCGGTGTGGGTGCGTGAAACTCTCAATGGCGAGGCCTTGGTCGACAAAGGATTGAGCGCCGGCGAGACCGTCGTCGTGCGCGGCCAGTATCGGCTGACCCCCGGCACGGAAGTTTCGCTCGCCAATCCGGACGACCCGGCTGTGGTGCCGAACCCGACCACCGCGAGCGCGGGGCTCCTGCCATGAACATCTCGGCGAGGTTCATCCGCCGGCCGATCGCCACGGCGATGCTGATGGCGGCGATTTTGCTCTTAGGGTTGATCAGCTACGAACTGTTGCCGGTGGCGGCGTTGCCCAACATCGACTCGCCGACGATCCAGGTCACCGCGCAATTGCCTGGCGCGGACGCGCAGACCGTCGCCGGCACTGTCACGACGCCGCTCGAACGACAGTTCGGCCAAATCCCCGGCCTCACGCAAATGACCTCGAGCAGCGCCACCGAATATGCCGAGATCACATTGCAATTCGACCGCAGCCGCACCGTCGACTCGGCGGCGCAGGACGTGCAGGCGGCGATCAATGCGGCGGCGGGCCAATTGCCGCCGACGATGCCGAACCCGCCGATCTATCGCAAGACCAACCCTGCCGACACGCCGGTCCTGATGCTCGCATTGACCTCGCGGACCCTGCCGCTGACCACGGTCAGCGACTACGCGAACAGCATCCTGGCGCAGAAGATTTCGCAGATGCCGGGGGTTGGCGAGGTCGGCATCGGCGGCGAGCAGAACCCGGCGATCCGGGTGCAGGTCAACCCGGCGCAGCTGGCCGGAGTGGGGCTCGATCTCGAGGCGGTGCGAACGGCACTGTCCACGGCCACGGTCGATCAGCCCAAGGGCACATTGTACGGCGCGAACCAGGCCTTCGCATTGCAGACCAACGACCAGCTGACGACGGCGCAAGGGTTCGACGACTACATCCTCGCCAACCGAGCCAGCGCTTACGGCACCAGCGGGCCGGTGCGCGTCCGCAATGTCGGCCGGGCCATCGTCGCGCCGCAGGACGTGACATTGGCCGGCTGGATGAACACCGAGCCGGCCATCATCATCGCAGTGCAACGCCAGCCGGGCGCCAATGTCATCGCGACAGTCGCCAGCATAAAAAAGGCGCTGCCGCAGCTCGAAGCCTCGCTGCCGCCGTCGATCAAGATCCACATCGTATCCGACCGCACCCAGACGATCCGCGCCAGCGTCACGGATGTTCAACACACCCTCCTATTGACGATCGCCCTCGTCGTCGGGGTCATCTTTTTGTTTCTGCGCAAGCTGTGGGCGACCGTGATCCCGGCGATATCGGTGCCGATGTCGCTGATCGGCACCTTCGCGGTCATGTATGTGCTCGGCTACAGCCTCGACAATCTGTCGCTGATGGCGCTGACCATCGCCGTCGGCTTCGTCGTCGACGATGCGATCGTCATGATCGAGAACATCGTGCGCCACATCGAGGAGGGGAAGACGCCGATGCAGGCCGCGCTCGAAGGGGCCGGCGAGATCGGTTTTACGATCCTGTCGATCTCGATCTCGCTGACCGCGGTGTTTATTCCCCTGTTCCTGATGAGCGGTATCGTCGGCCTGCTGTTTCGCGAATTCGCGGTCACCGTTGCCGCAGCAATTGTCGTTTCGGTGATCGTGTCGCTGACCTTGACGCCGATGATGTGCGCCCGTGTTCTGACGCCGCAGGGCCGGACGCCTCCTAGCCTGATCTCGCGCGCGGTCGAGCGGTTCTTCGACAGGCTAGCCGCAGCTTACGATCGCGGCTTGGTGGTGGCATTGCGCCACCGCTCTGTCACCTTGATGGTCATGATCTCGACCGTCGTCTTGACCGGCCTCTTGTTTATCGAGATCCCAAAAGGCTTTTTCCCGCAGCAGGACACCGGCCTGATCGTCGGTATTGCCGAGGGTGCGCAAAACATCTCGCCGCAGGCGATGAAGGACCGCATGCGGGCGGTTCTGGCGGTGGTGACCAAGGACCCCGCGGTCGCGTCGGCAAACGCCTATATCGGACCCGGCGGGCCCACCGTGACCGAGAACGACGGCCGCATGTTCATCACCTTGAAACCGCTGGACCAGCGGACGGCCAGCGCCGACCAGGTGATCGCGCGCCTGAACAAGGCATTGCAGCCGGTCTGGGGCATCACCCTGTACATGCAGGCGGCGCAGGATATCACGATCGGCGCGCGGCTGTCGAAGACCCAGTACCAATATACCTTGACCGACGTCGACAGCGACGAGCTCGATCACTGGGCGCCGATCCTGTTGAAGAAATTGCAGGCATTGCCGCAGCTGACCGATGTCGCCAGCGACCAGCAGAGCACCGGTCGGGTCATGAAGATCGAGGTCAACCGGCAGGTCGCCTCGCAGCTCGGCATCAACCCGTCGGTCGTCGACTCGATCCTCTATGACGCGTTCGGGCAGCGCGTTGCGGCGCGCCTCTACACCAGGCTCAACCAGTACTTCGTGATTCTCGAAGTCCAACCCGACTTCCAGCTCGGGCCAAACGCATTGAGCCGTATCTACGCAACCTCGTCGAGCGGCGCCGAAGTGCCGTTGAGCGAGTTCGCTGCGATCACCTCGACCGTCGCGCCGATCGCGGTCAACCACCAGGGCCAGTTCCCGTCGGTGACCTTGAGCTTCAACCTCCCGCCCAACGTCTCGATCGGAGAAGCCGTAACGGCGATCCAAAAAACCGCCGCGGGGCTGCGCCTGCCGCGCTCGATTGCCACAAGCTTCCAGGGGAGCGCCCAGGCGTTTCAGAATTCGCTGAGCAGCACGCCGATCCTGATCCTCGCGGCGCTGATCGCAGTCTACATCATCCTCGGCATGCTCTACGAGAGCACGATCCATCCGATAACGATCATATCCACCCTGCCTTCGGCCGGGCTCGGGGCGCTGTTGACGTTGATGCTGTTCGGCATGCCGCTCGACGTGATCGGCATCATCGGGATCATCCTGTTGATCGGCATCGTCAAAAAGAACGGCATCATGCTGGTCGACTTCGCGCTGGTCGGCGAGCGCGAACGCGGGCTCAGCACCGAGGACGCGATCCACGAGGCATGCCTCATGCGCTTTCGCCCGATCCTGATGACGACGATGTGCGCGCTGTTCGGCGGCGTGCCGCTGATGCTCGGCACCGGCATCGGGTCGGAAATTCGCCAGCCGCTCGGCTATGCGATCGTCGGCGGCCTGCTGGTGTCGCAGGTGCTGACATTGTTCACGACGCCGGTCGTCTATATTTATATGGACCGGCTCGGCAATCGGCTGCGCCGCCGGCCGGCCCGCCTCGTCCATTCGGAAGCAGCTGCAGACTAGATCCGATCGTGGGTCTCATTCGGTGGTCCCAAACCAGCTCCTTGATCGTTCGCAACGGCTGGCCAGCGCCGAATTCTTCGTCTGCGGCTGATTGATCGGTTTTACAGCCGCTTACCCCAATTTACTCGGCTTCGAACGCGGCACAACCCAACTATCAGAGCACGGATCCAAAGGGGTCTGAGCGAACGCGATAGGAGGTTCGAGATGCGGTTGAAGTCCTTTTACCTTTGCGGAGCGCTCGCGGTTGCCGCGATCCCGCTCTCGGCTGGAGCGCAATCATGGCCGGCGAATAATCCGTCGGCTCCCAATGCGCAAGGATATACCGAGTCAGCCAAAGCGTGCCCCCCAGGCTACGATTTCGAGCCGTCCGGATATCTTGGGAACGGCCACTGGAGCCCAGCGCACTGCGCGTCACGCAGCAAAACAATAGACTTTTGATGCGATCTTGGAAACGCGGGGCGCAAGGCAGCGCCCCGCTATCCAGCTCGCGATGCAGGTTCAGTGAAGCTCAAGGAAATCGGGCGCCCGACTTCTCGAGTGTCGGCGAGTGACCGAGATTGACATGTGGAGAGCATCATCATGGTCAGCAACACGCGCCGCGGCCGATCTGCAACCTTGCTGTCGTCCGTCGTGGCAGCCGCGGCTATCGCGGCGGTAACGACAGTGCAACCGGCGGCAGCTCAGCAGCTGGGAGGCCGAATGTCTTCGGCGATCGGCGCGGAAGGCACCCGGATGGTCGCGCCGGGGCTGCAGCTGCACGCCGTCAACCCCAGCATGTCGCTGGGCGCGACGGCCTCTAGCCCGCTCCAACAGCAGATGCAGGACGACTATGCCACCAGCTTGATGGGCGCCCAGCGCCAGCTGCTGCAGCAGAACCCTTCGGGCACCGGTCGCGCAGAAATGTCGATCGGCAACCAGCTCAACAGCTTTATGGGGCCGCGCTAACCATGACCAAGCCGAGCTCTGCAATCCCCGCGCTGTTTCTCGCGTTGCTGCTGTCCGCCTGCGCGGGCGGCGGCGATGCTAGTCTCGGCCCCGATCCGGGCGGTGGGTTTTACGACGCGGGCAACATCAACGTCGGGCAAATCAATCCGCAGCAGTCGGGCTATTTCATCGCCGATGAGCCGGCGCCGTGGCTTCGATGATTAGGACCGGCATCATGAAACGCTTTTCCGGTGGGACGACGGTCGCGATTACGACGATCCTCCTCGGCTCTTCGAGCGCGCTGGCGGCTGGCAATCCCACTGCGGGCAAAAGCCTTTTGCATCGCACTGCGCTGTCTGCCACTCGATAACTCCGGGCGAGAACAAGACCGGCCCATCGCTCGCCGGGATCATCGGCAGCAAAAGTGGCGCCGTCCCCGGGGTTCCACTTCTCGACCGCAATGAAAAACGCGGGTATCACCTGGAACGACGCCAATCTCGACAAGTTCCTCGCCAACCCGACCCGCTTCATCCACGGGACGATGATGTTCGTCGGTCTGCCCGACAGCGGTGCGCGGGCTGACGTCATCGCCTACCTCCACGCGCTGAAGAAATGAGGCGAGCCGTCGGACTGTCGTCTGACTTTTATCGGAGGTTTCCCTTGCCACAGATCAAAATAAACGGCGTCCAGCACAATATCGACGCCAATCCGCAAATGCCGCTGCTTTGGGCGGTTCGCGACATCGTCGGCCTGACCGGAGCAAAATTCGGCTGCGGGATTGGCGCTTGCGGCGCTTGCACGGTTCATATGGACGGCCAGGCGGTGCGCTCCTGCCTGACGCCGCTCGCCGACGCCCAGGGGCACGAGATCGTCACGATCGAGGGCTTGAGCGCCGGCGGCATGCACCCGGTCCAGCGCGCATGGGTGGCGAACAACGTCCCGCAATGCGGCTATTGCCAGCCGGGCCAGATTATGCAGGCCGCGGCGTTGCTCAAACAGACGCCGAAACCCACCGACCGGCAGATCACCGATGCGATGTCGGGAAACATATGCCGATGCGGCACTTATCAGCGCATTCGCCAGGCCATTAAATCGGCGGCGGAGGGGGTGTGATGACCGGCATAATCAATCTGAGCCAGCGGCAATTGCTGAAGGGGCTTGGGCTCGGTTCGGGGCTCGTGCTCGGCGTGCACATCGGGACCCACAAATTCCCGTTTGGCGAGGCGGCCGACGCCGCCGAACCGGCTGACCAGCAATTTCGGCCGAACGTCTTTCTGGCGATCGACGAGACCGGGCTTGTCACGATCGTCGCGAGCCGCGCCGAGATGGGCACTGGGATCAAGACCGACCTGCCCTTGGTGCTGGCCGACGAGCTCGACGCCGATTGGCGCCGGGTCAAGATCGTCCAGTCGCGAGGCGACCCCAAATACGGCGACCAGAACACCGACGGGTCGCGAAGCACCTGGCAATTCTTTGGGCCGATGCGGCTGGCCGGCGCCACCGCGCGGCAGATGCTCGAAACTGCCGCCTCCCAGATCTGGGAGGTTCCGGTCGGCGAATGCCGGGCGCAAAACGGCTTCATCGTGCACGCATCGAGCGGTCGAAAATTCGCCTTTGGCGATCTCGCTACGCTGGCGGCGACGATGCCGGCGCCCCCAACGGACAGGGTGCGGCTGAAGGACCGCACCGAGTGGCGCTATATCGGCAAGCCACACCCGATCGTCGATCTCGACGACATCGTCCACGGCCGCGCGATCTACGGCATCGACGTCGTCGTGCCCGGCATGAAATACGCCTCGATCGAGCGCTGCCCGGTCTATGGCGGCAAGGTCAAATCCTTCGATCCCAAGGCGGCGCTGGTGGTCGCCGGCGTCGAGCGCATCATCGAAATCCCGGCGACGCCGATGCCGACCGGCTTCAAGCCGTTGGGTGGCGTGGCGGTCATCGCCAACAACACTTGGTCGGCGCAGCAGGGCCGCCAGCGGCTCAGAATCGAATGGGATTACGGGCCCAACGCCGGTTTCGACAGCACGATTTATCGCGCCGAGCTCGAGGCGACGGCCCGCCAGCCCGGCAAGGTCGTCCGCAACGAGGGCAATTTCGACGGCGCGCTCGGCGCCGCGGCAAAGCGGGTTTCGGCGGATTATTTCGTGCCGACGCTGGCGCATGCGCAGATGGAAGTGCCGAATGCCGTCGCGCATTGGGTGGCCAGCAGCTGCGAAATTTGGGCGCCGACCCAAAACCCGGCGCAGGTACGGCAGACCGTCGCCGAGGTTCTCAGCGTGAACGAGGCCGATTTGACCGTCAACATGACTCTGCTGGGCGGCGGCTTTGGCCGCAAGTCCAAACCCGACTACGTCGCCGAAGCGGCATTGCTGTCGCGCATGGCCGGCGTCCCGATCAAGGTCACATGGACGCGCGAAGACGACATCGAGCACGACTATTACCATGCGGTCTGCGCCCAGCACCTCGAGGCCGGAGTCGACCGAGACGGCCACGCCACCGCCTGGCTGCTTCGCACCGTGTTTCCGCCGATCGAGGCGACCTTTCAGCCGCATATCGTTTACGGCAGCGGCGGCGAACTGGGTCAGGGCGTCATCGACATGCCGTACGACATCCCAAACGTGCGCTGCGAGAATGGCGCCGCCGCAAACCACGCCCGCATCGGTTGGTATCGCTCGGTCTACAATATCCCGCACGCCTTCGCCGTCTGCTCGTTTGTCGACGAGCTGGCGGCCGCGGCCGGCAAGGACCCGGTCGAATTTCTGCGAGAGCTGTTGGGATCGCCGCGCACTCTCGACCTGAAGGCGCTCGGCCTCTTGGTCGATTACCCGAATTACGGGGTCGACCAGCTCGCGCCGAAGATCGCTGACGATTACCTGATCGACACCGGCCGCCTGCGGGGCGTCGTCGACCTCGTCGCCGCAAACAGCAATTGGGGTCAGCCCCTGGCGCCAAGACAGGGCCGCGGGATTGCCGTCCACCGCAGCTTTCTGAGCTATGTCGCGGTGGTAGCACAGGTGGCGGTCGGCAATGACGGCGAGGTGACGATCCCGCGGCTCGACATGGCGATCGATTGCGGCCTCGTCGTCAATCCCGACCGTGTTCGCGCGCAACTCGAAGGGGCCGCGATCATGGCCATCGGCAATACGCTCTACGGCAACATCACCTTCAAGCAAGGCCGCGCCCAGCAGAGCAATTTTAACGACTATCTGGTGGCCCGCACTGACATCACACCCGAGACCCACGTCTATTTTGCCGAGAACGATCATCCGCCGGGCGGCGTCGGCGAACCCGGCGTGCCGCCGACCGGGCCGGCAATCTGCAACGCAATTTATGCGGCCACCGGCAAACGGATCAGATCATTGCCGGTCGATCCAAAGCTGCTGAAGGCCTAGCAATCGAAGGAGCGACGACATGGAATTATCTCTGATCCCCGAGACCCCAATACAAATATCACGCATCGGTCTCGGCACCTGGGCGATCGGCGGCTGGATGTGGGGCGGGACGGATGAAGACGAGTCGATCGCGACGATCCGTACCGCCATCGAGCGCGGCGTCAATCTGATCGACACCGCGCCCGCTTACGGGTTTGGTCATTCCGAGGAGATCGTCGGCCGCGCGACTGCCGGAGCGCGGCTGCGCTCGCGGGTCGTGATCGCGACCAAAGCGGGGCTCGAGTGGCGGGACGGAAAGGTCCATCGCAACGCCAGCCGCGACCGCATCCTGCACGAGGCGGAGGATTCGCTGCGCCGGCTGCGCACCGATTACATCGACATCTATCAGGTGCATTGGCCCGACCCGCTCGTTCCGATCGAGGAAACTGCCGCGGCGATGCAGACACTGCTCGACCAAGGAAAGATCCGCGCGATTGGGGTCAGCAATTTCTCGATCGCCCAGATCGAGCGGTTTCGCTGCGATGCCGAGCTGCACGTCGTACAGCCGCCCTACAACCTGTTCGAGCGCGAGATCGAGGCCGAGCTGTTGCCCTATTGCCGGCAATCGGGCCTCGCCACCTTGACCTATGGCGCGCTGTGCCGCGGCCTGCTGTCAGGCAAATTGCAAGAGGACGCGTCTTTTCAGGGCGACGATCTTCGTTTGACCGATCCAAAATTCCAGGCGCCGCGCTTTGCCCAGTACCTCGCCGCGGTCCGGCGGCTCGATCGATTCGCGAGGGACCGTTACGGCAGGCGGGTGATCCATCTGGCGGTGCGCTGGCTCCTGGATCAGGGAGCGACGGCGGCGTTGTGGGGCGCGCGCCATCCCGGCCAATTGCAGCCGCTCGAGGAGGTCTTCGGATGGTCGCTCGACGCCGCAGCGAGGGCTGAAATCGATCGCATTCTGCGCGAGACGATCACCGATCCGGTCGGCCCCGAATTCATGGCGCCGCCGCCGCGTCGCCGTGTTGAGGCGGCAGCTGGGGCGCAGTGAAACGACAGCGAAAGGAGAGACCCCAATGGCGGCGAAGAAGATCCTCTTTCTGGTCGGCGATTTCGCCGAGGACTACGAGGTGATGGTGCCGTTTCAGGCGCTCACCGCGGTCGGGCATGTCGTCGATGCGGTGTGCCCGGCAAAAAAGGCTGGCCAAAGGATCAAAACCGCGATCCATGATTTCGAGGGCGACCAGACCTATAGCGAAAAACCAGGGCACAATTTCACGCTGAACGCCACTTTTGGCGCGCTGACTGCCGACGATTATGACGCACTGATGATCGCGGGCGGGCGCGCGCAGCTGCCCAAGAACCGGGCGGCGCCCCGCACGCCAAAAAACCGGATATAGCCAAAAAATCAACGGACCATTGCTGATATAAGGAATCAGTCTCTGCGCCTCATAAGCCCATCATTTTGATGTCCAAAGAAGAAAAATACGATGACCATGGCGCCGCGAACGACATGGTAATCGAGATCCTTGGTGAGGAGGCCGCATTTGACCAAGGTATTTACCATGGGATTGAGCAATCCCGGGCCGGACGAGCGGCCGATGCCGCCACCGTCGCGCGATGAGCGTTCTGCCGATAAACCGATCCATTCTATTCTCCATACGAAACTCGTCTCCGATAGAGGCCGCCGCGAACGTCGACCTGCAAGGGGGCGTAGCGATTCAGTTGGTTCGGAGCCGGCCCGATCCCGGTGAAGTTGGGTCACGATTGGTGAATTCTGGTGAAGGAGGTAGTCGATGCACAAAACGGCGATTGCTGCCGAACCGCGACCAGGATGGGGCCTGTCTATTCTAAGGGCTGGAGACTGGACTGAAGACGTGAAGGCCCCCGGCAGAAAATTCCGGAAGATAAACGGATCATGTTCCCTCGCCCGCTGCGCACATGTCATTCGCCTGGCGTGCGGCTTTTTCCTCCGCGGCCGATCCGTCCGGGTACCGGTTGCAGTCGGTCCGATCCTGCAATCGAGCAGCCTATCGTTCCAGTGTCTCGGCAGTTGCCAGCCGAGCGTGCCAGACGGCGGTTTTGTCGGTGCGCTCCGCGTATTCGCGATACCCGTCCGCCAGCATCCTCAGCGCGCCCGGTTCCGAAACAGCGCCGTCGGCGATCAGATGGCGCAGTATCGATCTTATTGCAGCAGGCATAGACGCGGCCCTGCTGATGGGCCGGCTGACCGATTCCGCTATGGTCGCACGCAAAATCGGAGAGTGCCAAAGGCACGCGATAGGTACGCCAGCCTATTTCAAAGGGCGGGGCGTGCCGCAAACCCCCTCGGACCTGCTCGCGCATCAGGCGATCGTTTACGAGCAGCGCGCTGGCGGCGCTACCTGGGCGTTCCGGCAAGGGACGTCGGAAACCACGGTCACTTTAAGGGGGCCGCGTTCGTGTCAGCGCTGCGGACGGCATCCGGGAAGGGGTGCTCGCCGGACTCGGTCTTGCCATCGGGTCTGAATGGTTGTTCGCGCGCGAACTGAAATCCGGTGCGGTCACGTCTGTGCTCACGGATTGGTCATTGCCGCCCGTGGACCTTTGGGCGGTGTTTCCAACGGGTCGACTGGCGAGCGCCAAAGCCCGGGCCTTCGCGAGCTTTGTCGAAAGCCAAATGACGATCGATGGATTCCGGGCGTCCGGGTCGGAACAAGAATAGCAGCCGCCTCAAAACACGAGACTACGGTGCGTGTGGATACTGGTTCTTGTCTCGCGAATGGCCGCTATGGCCGTCTGGCCGCGAGGGAGCCCTCGTCTTTGTCACTCGAGACCCGCTTGTTATGTAACCATCCGGCGAAGACCGCGCCGTGATGGCGTCACGCGTGTGAGGGCTTCTTCCCGAGCCGGGCACGAGCGGCCTTGCGGCGAGCGGCGATGCGGCCGAGGGCGTATTTGATCGGCAGTTCGTCGAGCGTGTCGGGGTCGTAGTCGTCGAGCCACTGTTTGGCTTCGGCGTGGTTCTCGTGGGTCGGGTCGGCGGCGGCTTCGAGGGTTTCGTAGAAGCCGGGGATGCCGCCGCAATCCTCGGGCGGTGCGTTGCGCTCGCCGGCGGCGAAGCGCGGATAGGCGACGCCCGCCTCGCCGGCACGGATCCGCTGACGGTCAGACAATGCTCCCAGCAGTCGCCAAAGTCGTAGAGGTAATCGATCGTGGTGCGTCGCGACTTGAGCACCTCGCGCAGGCGGACCTTGCCGGCATTGCCGAGCGGCTCGGAGCCCCAATCCTCATCCATCGGCAGCCCGTATCGGCGCCGGTCGATCGTGAGCACCCACAGGTGGTAATCGTGCCAGCCCATAGCGGCCTGGATAATGCCGTGCAATCCCTTGAGGGTGATCGCGGTCGGTGCTTCTACTTGGCGCCAGATTGCCGGATCGCTGCCGCGTAGTTCGATGCGCACGGTGGCGATCTCCTCGGGCTCCTCGGGCGCGGCGGAACTGCGGGCGGGCCTCATGCCGCGAGTGTGGCAGGCCCGGCCCTCCAGTTCCAGGGAAGCAATTCGGCGAGACGCGAGGCCGGATGATCGGCAATGCGGCGCAGCACGTCGGCGAGCCAGGCCTGCGGATCGATGTCGTTGGCTTGGCCGTCGCGATCAGCGTGTATATCGCCGCGGCGCGTTCGCCGCCGCGATCGGAGCCCGCGAACAGCCAGGCGCGGCGCCCTAAGGCAATTCCACGTAATGCGCGTACGGCGGCGTTGTTGCTGAGGCAGATGCGGCCGTCGTCGAGGAAGCGGGTGAAGGCCGGCCAGCGGGTCAGCATATAGTCGATCGCCTGGGCGGTCGCGGCGTGGCGCGACAGCCGGGCGCGTTCGGCGCGCATCGATTTTTCGAGATCGGCGACGAGCGGCTTGGTTTCCCTCTGCCGCACCGCCAGCCGGTCGCCGGCCGATTGGCCATTGATCCTGCGCTCGATGGCGAAGATCGCCTCGATGCGCTGGACCGCCTCGACCGCCAGCGGCGCTTTGCGCAGGTCGGCCTGCTCGAAGAAGCGGCGCCGGCCATGGCTCCAGCAAGCCGCCTCGGTGATCGGACCCGGTTTGCGTTTGCCGTCGTAGAGCTCGCCGAACCCGGCATAGGCGTCGGCCCGTAGGATGCCGGCAATCACCGAGGTCGCCTGCTGGGCTCATAGCCGCAGGGCCATCTTCGACGTGTGGCAAACGCCCAAGTCGACCGTCGCCAAAGCGGCGCTCGATCGGATCGCCCAGTTCTATGTGATAGAGGACAAGGCTCGCTTCGCCCCGCCGGAGGAGCGGCTGGCGCATCGCGCCGCTCTGATCCCGTTGCTCAACGCGTTCTTCGTCTGGGTGCAGGCTGCCGAGCGCAAGCTCTCGGCCCGATCGGACCTCGCCGAGGCCCTGCGCTATATCATCAAGCGCCGCACCGCGCTGACCCGCTTTGCCGCCGGCCCCCGGCTCGATTCCGACAACAACATCGCCGAAAATGTAATTCGCGGCATTGCCCTGGGAAGACGCAACTGGCTCTTCGCCGGCAGTCATTCCGCGGCGAGCGCGCCGCCGCGATGTACTCGATCCCGCAGACCGCGAAATTGGACGGCGTCAACCCGCACGCTTACCTCACCGATACCCTGTCGCGGGTCGCCGCCGGGCATCTGATCAGCCGCATCTCCAAACTGATGCCCTGGGCTTTCCCGTCTCCGCCCCCGCGATCCTGCTGCCTGATCACGGCCTAGACCGGACGCTTACGAAACAGAACTGCTCTGTCGGTTGGTATTACTGGGCCCCGAGTGGGGGAATGATCACAAAGACCGATGACCCGACCCATAAGCAGAAGGCCCATCTACAGCTTGACTGAGAAGGCGATCGCACTGGTGCCTGTCTTCGCGCAGCTCGGCGCGTGGGGGCGGCGATATACCCCCGCGACAGAGGAACCGAGCATCAGGGCGCAGCTACTGGAGGAAGGCGGCCCGGCCATGTGGGACCAATTCATGTCCGAACTCGCACACGCGCACCTGGGACGTTCGAATCGGCAGAAAGGCCCGTCGGTCGCACAGAAGCTCCAGGCCGCCTACGACGCCCTATGTGCTTGACGAGCGAGGCGCAAGAAGACGTGAACTCTTTGAATCGCTGTCCTACATCAGCGCCACCGCCAGCAAGATATCCCATCTGCCGCACCTGGCTCCGTTGATGAGAGTCTCCGCAATCACGTCGATACATTGGCCCGTGATCCAGCGGCTCTCTGACGAGGCAAGGAACGCGGCATAACGCCATCACCGCGATGCTGCCGAGCCTCGAACCAGGTCCGGGCATCCAGATCGGGACTCGCTCTCGTCGAGCCGCAGACCAAGCGCAAGCGCGAGATCGAGCGAATTGCGGCTGACGGTGCCATTCGATCCTCATCGACTTCTATCGCTGGGACAACATCGCAACCAATACGCTGCTCTATCCCAAGCTACTCCACAGTCCTCCCCCTCACTCCCACTCGATTGTTCCGGGGGGTTTGGAGGTGACGTCGTAGACGACGCGGTTGATGCCGCGGACTTCGTTGATGATGCGGGTGGCGGCGCGGCCGAGAAACTCGTGCGAAAACGCGAAGGTGTCGGCGGTCATCCCGTCGGTCGAGGTCACCGCGCGCAACGCGCAGGCGTAGTCGTAGGTGCGGGCATCGCCCATCACGCCGACGCTCCTGACCGGCAGCAGCACCGCGAAGGCCTGCCAGATCGCGTCGTAAAGGCCGGCGTTGCGGATCTCCTCGATAAAGACCGCGTCGGCCTTGCGCAGGATCTCGATCTTGTCGCGGGTAACCTCGCCCGGGATGCGGATCGCGAGCCCGGGGCCGGGGAACGGGTGGCGCCCGACGAGGCGCTCGGGCAGGCCGAGCTCGCGGCCCAATTCGCGGACCTCGTCCTTGAACAGTTCGCGCAGCGGCTCGACGAGCCGCAATTTCATGCGCTCGGGCAGCCCGCCGACATTGTGGTGCGACTTGATCGTGACCGACGGGCCCCCCTGGGCGCTCGTCGACTCGATCACGTCGGGGTAGAGCGTGCCCTGCGCGAGGAACTCGACATCGCCGAGCTTGTGCGCCTCCTCGTCGAACACGTCGACAAAGGCGGCGCCGATGCGCTTGCGTTTTTCCTCGGGATCGGTGACGCCCGCCAGCTTTGCCAGAAACAGGTCGCCGGCGTCGCGATGGACGAGCGGGATGTTGTAGTGCCGGCGGAACAGGTCGACGACCTCGTCAGGCTCGCCCGACCGCAGCATCCCGGTGTCGACAAAGATGCAGGTCAGCTGGTCGCCGATTGCCTCGTGCAGCAATGCCGCCGCCACCGCCGAGTCGACCCCGCCGGACAACCCGAGCACGACATTGCCGTGGCCGACCTGCCGGCGAATGCGGTCGAGAATCTGGGCGTGGAACAGCGCCATCGTCCAATCGCCGCGGCAGCCCGCGACCTTGTGCGTGAAATTGCGCAGCAACTCGGCACCCTGCGGAGTGTGGGCAACCTCGGGATGAAACAATGCGCCGTAAAACCGCCGGCTGTCGTCGGCGATCGCGGCAAAGGGGGCCGCCTCGCTCGCGGCGACCGAGCGGAACCCGGCCGGCAACGCCTCGACCTTGTCGCCGTGGCTCATCCATACCTGGGCGCGCTCGCCCTTTGGCCACAGCCCGTCGAACAGCAGGCAGTCGTCGAGGATGTCGACAAAGGCGCGGCCGAACTCCTGATGGTCGCTCAATGACACGCGCCCGCCCAGTTCGTCGCACATCGTCTGCATGCCATAGCAGATGCCGAGCACCGGCACGCCGAGCTTGAAGACGATGTCGGGGGCGCGCGGTGCCGCGCCCTCGGTGACCGAGGCCGGCCCCCCCGACAGGATGACCGCGCGCGGATCAAAGTCGCGGACCTTGTCCTCGCCGATCGTGAACGGGTGGATTTCGCTGTAGACGCCGCTCTCGCGCACCCGCCGCGCGATCAGCTGCGTCACCTGGCTGCCGAAATCGAGGATCAGGATGCGCTCGGGCATAGCAAATCGTCCTCGGAGGAGATGAGGCCGTTATCTCCCCGTCGCTCGAAAACCGCGACGAAAAAACCGTCGGTGCCATGCCGCGCCGGGGTCAGAAAAAGATATCGGTCGCCGCCAGGGGAGGCGCCGCCAATCGTCTCCCGCCACACCTGCGCCGCCGGCAGCACGGCGAAACCGGGCTCCGCGGCGAGAAAGGCTTCGGCCTGCGCCTCGTCCTCCTCGCGCAATAAGGAGCAGGTGACATAGACAAGTCGTCCGCCGGGACGAACGAGCCGCGCGGCACTGCGCAAGATGTGTTGCTGGCGCTCGACGAGTTCGGCGAGATCATTGGGTTGCGAGCGCCATTTGGCGTCGGGATTGCGCCGCCAGGTCCCGGTGCCGAGACACGGCGCGTCGACGACCACCCGGTCGAACCCGCCGGCGTGGCGCCTGACCCATTTGTCATGTTCGCTCGACAGCGCGCGGCG
>Ga0210398_10000954_pt1 | contig 31317 bp, 23 predicted proteins | sample IncBWC4OmetaG_FD_161047 | JGI IMG/M metagenome (GOLD analysis project Ga0210398, IMG submission 161047) | Forest soil microbial communities from Barre Woods Harvard Forest LTER site, Petersham, Massachusetts, United States - Inc-BW-C-4-O | ecosystem: Environmental > Terrestrial > Soil >... | reverse complement strand
ATACGGATCGGCCCTAACGCATGGGTGGTGGCGGGGGTGGCATGGGATAAGGCAAGCGGGCACGCCATATGAGGGTGCGAATCAGGTAGACGAGGAAGAAAAAGATCAGGACCGGGATGAGGATGAGCGCGAAGGGGATCTGCACGACCTCGTGGCCGATCTGGCCGCTGGTGAAGTGTTTTACGCTGCCGAGGACGGCCACGCAGTCGCCGTTGACGTGCGCGTCCTGGCCCAGGTTGATGTTGCCGAGGATGCTGACGGCGTCGCCGTCCATCGGACCGTTCGAGCGGATGCTGCCGAGGATGGCGACGGTGTCTCCGTGGACATGGCCGTCGATGTGGATGGAACACATGATGCAGACGAGGTCGTGGGCTTCTTCGCCTTCGGCGACGTTGATGCTGTGGAAGAAGGAAACGCGGTCGTCGTTGGCGCGTGCGCTGGGCGCGGCTGCGGCGAGGATGGACAACGCGAAGACAGCTACGAGGATGCGGCGCATGTGGGTTTTGCTCCCGAAGGGCGGACCAACCCCGGCCGATCCCGGCTGGTCCTTACAGGCATGATACGCGGGGACCGCAATGGAGGTTCCGTGCTGGAATGCGATTTGTTAACGATTGGTGGCGGCGTGTTCGCTGGGTATCGGAACCTGTTCTACGATCTCGACGTTGAACCCCTGAAGCGCGGGGACGTGCGTGGGGGTGTTCGAGAGCAGGCGGATCTTGTGGATGCCGAGGTCAGCGAGAATCTGGCCGCCGAGACCTACTTGGCGGAGGATGCGCTGGTGCTTGTCATCCTCAGGGGCGCGGGCTTCACGGTGGAAGAGGATGCGGTGAGGCTCGACGGTGCGATCGATGTCGAAGCCGCGGCTGGTGTTGTGAAGGTAGACGAGGGCACCGCGTCCGGCTTCGGCGATGAGACGCAGGGACTGTTGCACCAGGCGATGGCAGTCGCAGGTGGAAGCGGCGAAGATGTCTCCCGCGAGGCAGTGAGAATGGACGCGAACGAGCACGGGATCGTCGCCCAAGGACTTGTCGGCACCGACGTCACCTCTGACCAGCGCAAGATGGCTCTCGCCGCCGTTGACTTCGCTCTCGTAGGCGATGACGCGGAATTCTCCATAGGGCGTGGGGAGCATGCTTTCGGCGACGCGGAAAATATAGCGCTCGTTCTGCAGGCGGTAACGAATGAGCTCGGCCACGGTGAGCATCTTGAGGCCGTGCTCTGCACAGAACTTCTGGAGGTCGGGGACGCGGGCCATCGTACCGTCATCGTTCATGATCTCGCAGATGACTCCGGCGGGAATGAGGCCGGCGAGACGGGCGAGATCAACGGAAGCTTCGGTTTGTCCGGCACGAACGAGGACGCCGCCGCGGCGGGCGCGCAGAGGAAAGACATGTCCAGGACGGGCTAGGTCGTGAGCCGTCGATCCGGCGTCAATGGCGACCTTAACAGTGTGGGCGCGGTCGGCCGCGGAGATGCCGGTGGTCACGCCTTCGCGGGCTTCGATGGTCTCGGTGAAGGCCGTGCCGAAGCGAGAGGAATTCTGCTGGGTCATAGGACCGAGGCGCAGGTAGTCGGCGCGCTCCTCGGTGAGAGTGAGGCAGATGAGGCCGCGTCCGTAGCGGGCCATAAAGTTGATGGCCTCAGCCGTGACGAATTCGGCGGCGAGGGTGAGGTCGCCTTCGTTCTCGCGGTCCTCATCGTCGACGACGACGATCATGCGCCCGGAACGGAACTCGTCGAGGGCTCCGGGAACGTCGATAAACGCGGATGGAGCTTGCATTCTTCTATTGTCTGCCAGTTTGGGATTGGTGGCGAGGGGCGCGGATGCTCTGGATTTCGCGAGAGCAACAGGTTACATTGACGATCGGCGTCAAAGGGTGAAGATATGGCCGGGAAACCACAGGATAGAAAGACCGAAGTCAGCAAGTCTCAGGATAACTCGGCGCGAGAAGGTTCTCAACTGGTAACGCGTTCAGGACTCAAGGAATTGCTGCTGTGCGAAGGCTTTACAGGACAAGTGCCGAAACGTGGGCGATTGCGCCGGCGTAAAGTGGACATTGATTGAAGAAGATTGAGAAAGATTGGTGGTGAGCGACGGTGCTGTCCGGTCCGGCATCTCGGAACCAAATTTATCTGTTGCCTAGTCTTGTTCGCCCGATTCGATCCCATGCGAAGCTGTCTAAATAATCCCTTCCCGGCTGTTTCCTGTTAGGCGTAGAATCGCGCCCGACACTCCCTTTACGTCCAGCCTGGAGGCTGCTGTGCTCAAGTGTGTTGTGATTCTGCCTGCTTTTTTTTTGTTAGGGGCCGTTCCATTTCTGATGCGGGGTTCTTCTGCCACGCCACAAGCCGCAGCCTTCAAGGTCCCGCCGGACGCTGCCAGCAAGGTCAATCCGGTAAAGCCAACGCCTGAGGGGTTGGCGCATGCGAAGAAAATGTGGGGCTATGACTGCGCGATGTGCCACGGCGCGAACGGCGACGGCAAGGGCGATATGGCCGTGGAGTCGAAGTTCACGATGAAGGACTATCAGGATCCGGCGGCCCTCAAGGACATGACGGACGGAGAGCTGTTCTACATCATCCAAAAGGGCAAGGGCGACAACATGCCTCCCGAGGGAGACCGAGCCAAGCCCGACGATATCTGGAATATGGTGTCGCTGGTGCGGTCGTTTGCGAAAAAGTGATCAGGTAAGCTGAGAAGGCGGGTGGCTGGCGGATAGCTAAAGTGCGGGCAGTTAAAACGCGGCCAGCGAAAAGCCCGGTCACTCATACGCGGCCAAGTCTAAATTGTCCTTGCGGTTACGAGCGCTGGCGGTTCTAACAATGGCCTTGAGGCAAAAAAGGCCCTGGGCCCTTCGCGACCGCTTCTTAGCTGGCTCTCTAATTCTGAATCGAGTGTGTGGACGCCAAGGTGTTGCTGTCGCTGACCGAGGGGTTGGCGGATAACGAAGGTGCCGGACTGCTTCCGAGCTGCGGTCCTTCCGGTTTCTGCGTCGGTCCCAGGCCCAGCTTGATGATGGCACGCGAATCTGGCGTGAGCTTGGTTTGCCAGCCGTGATCGGCCTGATACTTCAGCATGGCGGCCTCGGTCTGGGAATCCCATTGTCCACTGGGCGCGCCGGTCATATAGTTCTCGCGGATCAGGGCGTTTTGAATCTCTTTCGCCCGCTCCGGGTCGATGCTCCGCTGGCCTTGCGCCACATGCGACGCCTTCTTGGACTTATGGGTTGAGGATTTGGGATGGCCGGCGGTAGGAGCGCGATGGGTGCGGTTGGCAAAAGCGGGAGTGACCGAAAGAGCGGTGACTATCAATAACGATTGCCAGGCTCGAGCTGAAAGCATGCAAAAGACCTCATAAAGAAAATATCGGCTAGAGCTATAAAAACATGATACCGAAAGGCAATGCGAGCAGCCTAACGGGGGGGAAATGAGAATGCAACACAAAAATACCGGCTACCGTTACTTTTCAGTAGCCGGTACTCGAGCTGATTCCCCCTACCTCAAAGTTCCTCCGACGTAGCTGCTTCCGCCTTTAGGCCGTTGCGGATCAACGAGTTCGAAGACTACATCGTCGCCCGATTTGAGACCGGATACGATGGTCCGGAACTCAGCGGCGTTGTGAACGGGGTGTTTGTTAACCGAGACGATCACCATTCCCTGAGCGCTGGTGAGGTTGATCTCGTCGGCGAAGGAGCCTGGCTTTACGGACTGGATCAGGACTCCGTGGAGTCCGGCTGGAGCGCCCTGAGGCAGGTCTGAAACGCTGAGCCCGAGTTTGGATTGCGAGGCGTCCGGGGCTGCAGGTCCCGCATTATCTTCCTGCTCCTGCCCGGCGCTGGATGCGGCAATCATTTTGGCGCGGTCGCCGATGGTGACGGTCGCGTCAAGCTGCTGGCCATTGCGCAAATAGCCGACCCTGACCGTAGAGCCGGGCTTCCGCGCGGAGATGTCGGTTACCAGGTCGTCGCCATCCTTCACCGGGCGGCCATCGACCGAAGTAATGATGTCTCCTGGCTTCAGGCCGGCCTTATCGGCGGCGAAGCCGGGCTGCACGCCGCTGATGAGCACTCCGGACTTGAAGCCGTAGACGCGGCTCACAGCGCTGGGCAGATTGCCCTGGAAGGTGATTCCTATGCTGCCTCGGGTGACCTTGTGCTCCGTACTGATGAGCTGGTTATAGACACCGATGACCGTGTTGGCAGGCATGGCAAAGCCTACTCCGGCGTATGTTCCGGACTGTGTATAAATGGCGGTATTGATGCCGATCACCTCACCCGCCATGTTAAGCAGCGGACCACCGGAGTTGCCGGGATTGATGGCGGCGTCGGTCTGGATGAAGTGCTGGAACTGGCCGCGCTGGCCCTGATCGATGGTTCGGTTCCTGGCCGAGACGATACCGGCGGTCACGGTTTGCGAAAGCGTGAAGGGGCTGCCAATGGCAATGACCCAGTCGCCGACTTCGGCTCCATCGGAGTTGCCCATTTTCACGGTGGGCAGCGGTTCGCTGGTGTCGATTTTGATGACGGCAAGATCGGTGTCCTTATCGACACCGATCACTTTGGCCGGACGGGCCTGAATGTTGCCGCCGTCGGGGTCGGTGGAGAGGCGGACGAAGATCTTATCCGCCTTGTCGACGACGTGATTGTTGGTGAGGATGTATCCCCGGGGATCGACGATAAAGCCGGAGCCGAGCGATTCGCGCTCCTGGCCACCCTCATCGGGAATTCCGCCCTGTCCGCCGAAGAAGCGGTTGAAGAAGTCCTGAAAATTGCCCTGACCATCGTCCTGATCGTCGTCATCGTCGCCATTGTCGTCTGGTGGTTGCTGCGGCTGGAACTGGCGCGAATGTGGATTACGACGACCCTGCTGCTTTTCCTTGGGCAGAGTGATGGTATTGATATTCACAACTGCGGGACCAACCTGCTTGGCGATGCGCGTGAAGTCGGTGGAAAGTTCGCGGGGCTGCGGAATCTTGAGGGGAGTGGCGTCGGAGGTGTCAACCTTCGCTTCCTGACCACGCACTCCGTGAGTGACGAACGAGCCGATGAGGATGCCGGCGGACAAGGTGGCAAGAATAGTGAAGGTAGAAGCGAGGCGGCTCTGGCGGAGCCGTCCTAGAAGCGATTTCATTTCTGGTCTAACCTCGTGATCTTCGGTGAGCGAAATTGGATGCTGCTGTCTGCCCATGCAGCTGACGTCGTGATCTTTCTCCCATCTTCCAGTATAAATCGGCTTGGGCAACGCCGTACGTTTCCGCTGATCACTCAAAGTAATTTAGACGGATACGGGAGGCAAACAGTTACAAGCCCTCACGTATGGGGGCAGTTTCGTGCGCTGTGGGTTGGATGCGCGAAGGAAGGAGCTCAGTAATGCCGATTCCGGCGAGGATGAGCAGCGCGCCCAGACTCGAGCGCAGACCGAGACGCTCTCTCATAAAAACGAATGACGTAAGCCACGCGAAGACCGGCTCCAGCGTAAAAAGAAGCGCGGTATGGGTGGCAGGGATGAATTGCTGCGCCCAACTCTGGATGGTGAAGGCGGCAGCCGTGGCCAGTAAGGCAGCGATCAGCAGAGCGACGACGACGCGCGGGGTCCAGTGAACGAAGGGATGCTCGAAGATGGGCATGCTGATTGCCATGAAGACAGCGGCAAAGCCGACCTGCAAAACGGCTAATTGTTCGAAGCGGACGCGGATCGAAAAGTGAGCCAGGGCGAGCATGTGGAGCGAAAACCCAAAGGAACAGCCAAGCGTAAGCAGGTCGCCAACGTTGACGGATACGAAGTCGAAAGCGGCATGCTGAGGCGTGGTGAGCAGCAGGATGCCAAGGAAGGCCAGCAACGCTCCTGTATAGGCGTTCCAGCGCGGAGCATGCGTGCCTGCGGGTCGCAGCCAGGGGATGACGAGCAACAGGGGAAGGATCACGACGACGAGCCCGGTGATAAAGGCAGATTTGGAGGGCGTGGTGAGGCGCAATCCAGCGGTCTGGAATTGGTAACCCATCGCCAGGCAGAAGCCAGTGATGGCTCCGGAGACAAGGGCGAGGCGGCGGATACGGAGAATGTGCGTGCGATAGACGAGCGCCAGGCAACCGGTCGCAAGCACCATGCGCAGCAGGTTGAAGAGCAAAGGAGAGATGTCCGCGAGCGCTCCTTTGATGAGCACGAAAGTTGAGCCCCAGACAAGCACCACCGCAAGCAGGAGAACATGGGCTTTGAGGGAGCGGGACATAAGAGAAAGGGTATAGGGACTGCGCGTGCGACCACACGCACTTTGGGCGCAAAAGGACCAATGCAGCCTTTGTGACCAGCGGTCAGATTTTTACAAGCGGGGCATGAGGCACTCGGGAGACAATGGTTCTGATGGCGACCACACCCGAAGCGATGAAACCGGGCGCGCCCGGCCCCGACGTTGAGATTGCCGAACCCGGCGGTCGGCGAGCGGCGGTGGCATTCATTTTTGTGACCATTGCTCTGGACATGCTGGCCATGGGTATGATCGCTCCGGTGCTGCCGCGGCTGGTGACGAATTTCCTGGGTGGGAATCAGCCGCGTGCCGCACAGATTTTCGGCATCTTCGGCACCGTCTGGGCGGTAATGCAGTTTTTCTTCTCGCCCTTGCTCGGGTCCCTGTCCGATCGTTTTGGACGCCGTCCGGTGATCCTGCTTTCGAATTTCGGTTTGGGGCTGGACTATCTGGTGATGGCGCTTGCGCCGACGCTGGGATGGCTCTTCGCCGGGCGGCTGATTTCGGGCATTACCTCGTCCAGCATTCCCACGGCGATGGCCTATATCGCCGATGTGACTCCGCCGAAGAAGCGCGCCGGGGCATTCGGGATGGTGAGCGCGGCCTTCGGGCTGGGATTCGTTCTGGGTCCGGCGCTGGGCGGCCTACTGGGAGGCGTGAATCCCCGACTGCCATTCTGGGCGGCGGGCGGTATGAGCCTGCTGAATGCGATGTACGGGCTGTTTGTGCTGCCGGAGTCGCTGGGCAAGGAATCGCGCGGGAAGTTTTCGTGGAAGCGGGCAAATCCGGTAGGGTCCCTCACACTCTTGAGACGGCATCGCGACCTGCTGGGACTGGGGGCCGTGCTGTTCCTGAGCTATCTGACGCAGCAATCACTGATGAATACCTGGGTACTGTATGTGGATGACCGGTACGGCTGGACGGACCGCGCTGTCGGATTGTCGCTGGCACTGGTGGGGGTGTGTTCGGCGCTGGTGGGCGCGCTTTTGGTGAAGCCCGCAGTGCGGTGGCTGGGCGACCGCTCGACGATGCTGGTGGGTCTGGCAGTGGGGTGGATCGGATTCGCTATCTTCGGGCTGGCGCCGACGGGGGCAATCTTCCTGACGGGTGTTCCGGTGATGGCCATCTGGGGTCTCTGCGGGCCGCCGGCGCAGAGCATGATGACTCGCCATGTGGCTCCAAATGAACAGGGACAACTGCAAGGAGCGATCCAGTGTATCCGGGGATTGACGGCGCTGATCGGACCGACGCTGTTTACCTTTACGTTTGCGGCGGGAATTCGACCCGGAACGGGATTCCGGCTGCCCGGCGCGCCGTTCTTTTTGGCTTCGGGGATTCTGCTCGCAGCGCTGCCCCTGGCGCTGGTGGCGACGCGAAAGGAAGAAGCTTAGCGAGGTCAGTATTGTTTTCGAGAAATCCGGCGCGAAAGCCCGAGCAACCGACTGGCGTGGAATTGGGCCAGGACGCCTGAGCGATAGCCTTCAATGACCAGCGCTTCGAGGGGCCTCTCGGGCAGGATTCGGGTGCTGGATTAAATCATCAGGAAGCTGCACAGTGATGCGCATGGCTTTTTGTAACGTTTTGCGAAAAACATTAATTCTGCGATGATCCGGCGGAAACGAAGGCCGTCTTTCCGCCGACTACAGTGCGTAGCACCTGTGTCTTGAGAATCTCAGGTGGGGCAACAACGGTCAGGTCGCGGTCAAGCACGACAAAGTCGGCGACATAGCCAGGCGCGAGCCTCCCCTTCCAGGGTTCAGTGAATTCGGCGTAGGCCGAGCCTTGTGTATAGGCGTAGAGTGCCTGCCAGATGGTGAGCTTTTGCTCGGGATGATAGGTCGCAGTTCCGGCTTCGTTCATGCGCGTGACCGCAGCGTAGACTCCGCGAAAAGGCGTGATTGGCTCGACCGGGTAGTCGGTTCCGAAGGCCAAGGGGACGCCGGCATCAAGAAAGCTCTTCCAGGCGTAGGAGCCTTTGGCGCGCTCGGGCCCCAGGCGCTGCTCGGCCCACGCCATGTCGGTCAGCAGATGATTGGGCTGCATCGAGGCGATGACGCCGAACTGTTTGTAGCGGGCGAAGTCTGCGGGATCGACCACCTGCGAGTGCTCGATCCGATTGCGCGGCGGAGGCGGATAGCTCACGCGCCTGGCAGTGCGAACATCGTTGTGAAATGGTCGATCGGGCTGCTTGATGCGCGGTGATGGTTGCGCCGGCGGAGGCTGCTGTGCGGCAGCGAAAGCATTGAGCGCCATGCTTACGGCACGGTCACCGATGGCATGGAAGCCCATCTGGAAGCCGGCCAGCCCGCGCTCGATGGCCATCGCGTCGAGCTTGTCCTGCTCATAGCGGGGGATTCCGGAATTGCCGGGATCGTCGGTATAGGGCGCATTGAGGGATGCGGTGCGCGAACCGAGTGAGCCATCCATGAAGCCCTTGAGCATGGTGGTGTGTAGCATGCGGTCGGTTGAGGGGTGGTAGTCGCGCATCTGCTGCAGCTCGTCGACTGGGGCGTTGAATGGCAGCCATTCGCTGATGCGCACCGGAAGCTTGCCGTCCTTCTCCAGTTGCTCATAGACGAGGAAGTCTTCCCAGTCGGAGTTGTCCTGCACCGAAGTAACACCATGTGACACCGCGTCTTCGAGGGCAAGGATGTCGCCCTGTCGACGTCGATCCGGAGTGGGCGGCGGAATTTTTCGGTCCACCAGAGCCTGCGCGGTTTCGCGGATGATGCCGGTAGCGTCGCCCTTGGGGTCTCGATCGATTTTTCCGCCCTGCGGGTTGGGTGTATCGCGTGTAATTCCGGCAGCGGCGAGCGCGGCTGAGTTCGCGATGGCGATGTGTCCGTCAACGCGGACGAAAAAGGCTTGATGGTTGCCGGTGACCGAGTCCAAATCTGCCTTGGTGGGCAGCGTCTTCGAGGGCCAGAGAGTGTGGTCCCATCCTCCGCCGGAAAGCCATGCGCCCGGGGCGGCTTCTTTCGCAGCTTTCTGAATGCGCTTCTGCATGTCTTCGAGGGAGGTGCAGCCGGTGAGGTCTACAGACAGCTTGATCTCCCCGGCGGAGCCAAGGTGCGCGTGCGCGTCATTAAAGCCGGGCATCACGAAGGCTCCATGCAGATCGATGAGCTGGGTCGTGGGCGATTGAAACTTCGACTCGACGGCTGCAGTGTCTCCAATGCCGAGAATGACGCCGCCAGCGACAGCGAGAGCGGCGACTCGCTCCGGATGCGGCTCTGTAAGATCGACTCCGGTCAGAATATTGCCGTTGAAATAGATCGCTTCGGCCTTCGGTGCGGATTGAGCAGGTAGGGGCGCAGCGAGAATACAGGGCAGGATCAGGGAGAAAAGAACGTGGGGCTTCACAGCGAGAGTCTATCAACAGCCCGCCAGCGCCAGGAGCAAAAGCAGGATGCGCCGCAGGCCAAGCTCGCGCCCCCGGGCGTCGTACCACTCGCCGCGTGTGTGGATGCCGCCACCTTCGCCGCCCGCGCCGAGGCTTAGAGCGGGCACGCCGAGCGAAAGAGGGATGTTGGCGTCAGTCGAGGCGACGCGGGGTTGCGTGCGGATATTCAGGTGGCGGTCGACGGCCCGCAGGGTGTCGTAAAGCGGGCTCTCCTGAGACAGGCGGCCGGCAGGGCGTGAACCGATTTTTTCGATCGAGAATTCCAGTGCTCGATTCTGCTTCTGGCCGTTGGAGTACAAGCGGTTCGCCGCGAGAACCGCGTCTTCGACCGCCCGGTGCAGCTCGACTTCGAGAAGGATAAGTTGGTCGGGATCGGTAGAGCGGAAGTCGAAGCGCGCGGAGGCCTGCTCGGGAATGGCGTTGATGGCGGTGCCGCCCTCGATGGTTCCGACATTGAAGGTAGTGCGCGGCGTGTCGGTGAGTTCGATCTCGCTGAGGCGGGCTATGACATGACTCAGCGCGACGATGGGGTTGGGACGTCCGGCGTCCGTCCACGAATGGCCTCCTGGACCCCGCACGGTGACGAGATAACGCTGGCTGCTGAGAGCTTCGGTTATGGCGACTTCGTGCCCCGCTCCGTCAAGAACGACGTGCGCGATGATGGAGTCTCCAAACGCGGAGTGCTCGTAGAGATGACGCATGCCGCGCAGATCACCCTCGCCCTCCTCGCCGACATTGCCGGCGAAGACCAGATCGCAGCCCAGGTCGATGCCCGCGTGTTCGAGAGCTGCGGCGATCGCAAGCAGGCAGGCGACTCCGGCTCCGTTATCGCAGGCGCCCGGCGCTTCAAGGCGCGTGCCTTGAAGCTTTGGCTCGATGAGTGTCTCGGCCGGGAAGACGGTGTCAATGTGCGCGGAGAGGAGGATGCGGGATTCAGATGGCTTTGCAGCCTTTCTGATCGCGATGGTGTTGCCGACGGAGTCGAGAGAGACCTCATCAAGGTTGAGATCGCGAAAACGCTGGCCGAGCCATTCCGCACGAGGCTGCTCGCCGAACGGAGGCCCGGGGATGGCGACCAGGTCGGCCTGCCAGCGCAGAATCTGCGGCTCCTGAAGATGCAGCCACTTGAAGGCCCGATGCACGCGCCGATCCGCCGCGAGTTGGGCGATGCGGGCGAACGCCGATGCGGGGATCGTGGATGCCATGATCCATCAGCGTAGCAGGACTGGTGGTCCAGACGGGACTGGCCGTCCAGCCAAGCGTGCTGTCGCGCAAATGCGGAAGGCGTACTGAGCCGGCATCGCAAAGTCCGCGCGCTCAGTACTCTACGCTCTCCAGCCACAAACCCCGTGCGGGAGCAGTGGCTCCGGCGGCGGAGCGTGAACGTTGATCGAGTATTTGAAGAATCTCTTCCGGAGCGATGTGGCCGCGCCCCACCTCGAGAAATGTCCCGACAAGGTTGCGGACCATGTGATGGAGAAAGCCGTTGCCGCGCACCCGGTAGATGAGAAGCTCTTCGTTCTCAATTGAGAACGAAGATGAAAAGACAGTGCGGATGTTTCCGGCTTTGGTGTCTTCGTCGGGTGGATCGGATGCTCGTGTCGAGAGGTCGGGATCGCTGGCCGCAAAAGACGTGAAGTCGTGCTCGCCAAAGATCAGTGACGCGGCCTGCTGCATACGGTCGACGTCGAGAGGCCAGTTGAGTGCGTAAACGTAGCGCGCGATCCACGGCGGACAGATTTCGCCGCGGTAGATTCGGTATTCGTAGGTCTTTGCCAGGACCCTATGCCGGGCGTGGAAGTCGAGGGCGGCATGCTCGGCGGTCAAAACACGTATGGCGGCGGGTAAGGTGCGGTTGAGCGCGCGGAGAAGATTTTCAGGAGGGATGGGCGCGGCTAATTCGAATGATGCCACCTGTGCGCGTGCGTGGACTCCTGCGTCCGTGCGTCCACTGCCCTGGGGCAACACCCGCACTCCGGTGACGCGTTCGATTGCGCCAGCGAGTTCACCTTGAACGGTGATGTGGTGCGGCTGGATCTGCCAGCCGTGGAAGTCGGTCCCGTCGTAGGCGAGAGTGAGCTTCCAGTTCATGCTGTATTGAGCGCATTCTCTCAAAATTGCAACAAGTTCTGGTTCTTTTGTGCGATCTCGATCATCTGACTGCCTACGATATACTCAGATTTTCTTCCGGGCGGCGAGTCCCAGAGAGGCAGCGGCGTTCGCTGTCGGTTCCTTGTAGCGAGAGATATGAGCGAGGAACGAAATCCATAAGAGGGAACGAAGCCACAGCGGTTCGCGTATAGCAGATGAGCCGGAGAGCTAACGGTGGACGGGTGGGGTCTGTCACGATTGCGGCTGGGCAGATGTAGCAATGGCATGGATACGGATCAGGATGGCGCAATTGACCTTGCGCGACGGATTGATTGAATTCTGGAGAGGGCGAATGCATTGGTTTGGTGAACGCTGCAGGGCGGTGAGTGGAAAGCCGGTTCGTAGTACGAGCCTGTTCTTGAAATTGAAGTCGGCGGCAGCGGTGAGCTGCCTGCTGGCGGGTACGGCGCCCGGCTACGCATTGGGAATGGGCAACGGCATCGAACCGGGCTATGGCTTGGGACAAGCCCAGGAAAAGACGCCTGCGAACCCTGCCGGCGTTGCCAACACACAAGGGCTGCCAGCGGAGCCGGTTCCGAACTACACTCAACCGCTTTACATGCGGCCGACGACGCGCGACTATACCAAAGAACGGCGCTACTTCCCGAATCCGCTCGCCCCCTACACGCCGACTACCGCGCCTCCCACCAATTTCATGAACTCGCCGCGGCTTGAAGATATTGTGAAGGGCGGCAAGATTTACCTGAGCCTCAGCGATGCTATTTTGCTGGCGCTTGAGAACAACTTCGACATTGCGATTCAGCGATTCAATCTGGACATCGCGGACACGGATATTTTGCGGACTCATTCCGGCGCGCTCTTTCTGGGCGTGAACAGCGGATTGGTCACCGGCACGCTCGGCGGCACCGGTACGACGGTGACCAGCGGCGGAGGTCCGGGAGGCACCAGTGTTGCCGCGGGCGGCGCAGGTACAGGCGCTGGCGGTCTCGCTCTGACCACCAATGGCGGCGGCCCGACTCCCGAAGATATGGACCCCTATCTGACGGGAACGATTCAACTGCAGCGCCAATCTACGCAGGAACTTAGTCCGCTATTCTACGGCACCTCCAAGCTGAACCAGAATACGAACGTCTACAACTTCGCCTACAACCAGGGATTCATTACTGGCACAGCTCTCCAGTTCGGTTTCAACAACAGCTACACGACCTCGAACAGCCTATTCAATACATACAGTCCTGCCTACCAGTCAACGTTCAATTTTCAGCTCACACAGCATTTGCTGCAGGGCTTTGGTCCCGGCCTCAACGGCCGCTTCATCGTGCAGGCCAAGAACAATCGCCGCATTGCCGACTCGGCGTTTCGCCAGCAGTTGCTCTATACCATCAACCAGGTGGAAGACATCTACTGGGGGCTGGTGAGCGCATACGAAGACTTGCAGGCCAGGCAGCACTCACTTGAACAGTCGAGCCGATTGCTCGAAGACGATAAGAAGGCGCTGGAAATCGGCACGATGGCTCCCCTCGATGTGGTGAGTGCGAACAGCTCGGTCGAGACAGACAAACAGGCGGTCATTACATCGCAAACCAATCTCGAATATCAGCAGCTGGTGATGAAACAGGCGATCGCGCGCAGCCTTGAAGACCCCACGCTGGTGAACGCGCCTGTGATTCCGACGGACCGCGTGAGTCTGGTCGAGATGCCTGAGGAACGGGAATCGGCCGACGACCTGGTGCGCCTGGCCAATGCCAACAGCCCATCGATCGAGCAGGCGGTGATGACCTTAAAGAATGATGAAATCACGCTGAAGGGCGAGAGGAACGGTCTGCTGCCTACAGTCGACGCCTATGCCTTCTACGGAGCCTCGGCGCTGGGCGGATCCCAAAGCCCGTATTGCGTGAATTTCGAAACAAGCCAACTATGCACTCCGGGACAATACCCGTCGGTTACGTACGGAACTGCGTTTTCGAATCTGTTTAACAGCAGCAGCCCAAACAAGGGCGCGGGCGTGAACATCAACATCCCGATTCGCAATCGCCAGGCGCAATCGGCGCAGGCGCGGTCGGAACTGGAATATCGCCAGGCGCAGATGCGGCTGCAGCAGCTTTATGTGCAGACGCGGATGAATGTAGTGAACGCGCAGTATGCGCTTACCAACGACCGCGCGGCGGTTCAATCGGCAGTCGCAACTCGCGACTACGACCAGCAAAGTGTGGATGCGGAGTTGAAGAAGCTCCACCTCGGCGCGTCAACCACCGCGCTCGTACTGCAACAGCAGCGTGCACTCGCCATAGCGGAAAATACCGTCATATCGTCCACAGCGAAGTACGCCATCGATCGCGCCGCTCTCTCACAGATTCTGGCCAGCACGCTGGACCGCTACAACATCTCGATTACCGATGCGGTCACGGGCAACATAAAAACTGCGCCGATCATTCCCGGATTGGTGCCGGCGAAACCGGAACCGGAGGTCACGGTCCCGGCGCAGCAGCAGGAGCTGCAGGAACAGGAGCAAAAGCCCGCTCCTCAGACGCAGCCAATTCCACAGCAACCGCCCGCGCCTCCACAGCAATAAGTGCCTTTCACAGGCACGAAGCCCCGGTCACGAGCCGGGGCTTTTTCTTTGCAGAATTAACATACGATGAACGCGTCTGGAGTGCGACTCCCTGATAAAATCTATTAAATCCATTCCACGGAGAAGCGATGCAGGCAATCCTTGCGCTCGAAGACGGGCGCATCTTCCGCGGTGAAGGCTACGGCGCTAAGGGCGAGTGCTATGGCGAAGTAGTTTTTAATACTTCTCTGACCGGCTACCAGGAAATTTTCACCGATCCATCCTATGCGGGACAAATCGTCGTCTTGACGAATCCGCAAATCGGCAACTACGGCACCAACAACCACGACGACGAAGCCAACCGGCCCTACATCGAAGGCCTGGTGACCCGCGAGTTCTCGCCGATTTCTTCCAATTGGCGGTCGCAGCAGGTCGCTGACGAATATCTGGAGCGCTTCCAGGTTCCTGTCATCTCGGAGATCGACACACGCGCCCTGGTGCGGCATCTGCGCAGGCATGGCGTAATGCGCGGTGTGATCTCTTCCATTGAAAGCAACGGCGATGCGCTGGTCGAGAAGGCGCGCTCGATCCGCAAAATGGATGGGACAGACCTGGCGAAGGTGGTTTCAACCAAGGCACGCTATGAATGGGAGCACGATACGTCCGATCCGCTGCAGCAGGATGGGGATGTTGTGCCCGACGAGCGTCCTGATCTGCATGTGGTAGCTTACGACTTCGGTATAAAGAAGAACATTCTCCGCATGTTCTCGAAGGAAGGCTGCCGGGTGACCGTGGTTCCCGCAGAGACATCGGCCGAAGATGTGCTGGCGCTCAATCCCGACGGAGTTTTTCTCTCGAACGGTCCGGGAGATCCCGAGCCGGTTACCTATGCGCAGGAGAATATTCGCAAGCTCGTGGGACGCACGCCGATGTTCGGAATCTGCCTCGGACACCAATTGATCGGCATCGCTCTCGGGGGCAAGACTTACAAGCTGAAGTTCGGGCACCACGGCGGCAATCATCCGGTGCAGCAGGTGGATTCCGGCAAGGTGGAGATTACCTGCCACAACCACAACTTCGCCGTCGATCCCGATTCACTGCGGACAAGCGACGTGGACCTGACGCATATCAACCTGAACGACAACACCCTCGAAGGCCTGCGTCACCGGACGATGCCGCTCATCAGCGTGCAATACCATCCCGAAGCCAGCCCCGGCCCGCATGACTCGAACTATTTGTTCCACGATTTTCGGAAGATGATTGAGGAGTGGAAAGGGTGAGGAAAGAGTTTTGAAGGGTACGGGCTTCAGCCCGTACGTTGAGGATGAAAACAGCGTGGGGCTTAGCCCCTGAGGAAGGTCAGTGCGGCCAGTCAGAGAAACAACCAGAAGCAGCGGACAGACCTATTTTGTTAGCTCTCAGACTGCTCAGCGAAGACCGTTTTTTCGCCATGAGAGATGGGCAGTGTTGATCCAAGAGGTTCTCCAGCATTACCGAGGCCCTTCTTACCATCTGCACGCCTATGTGACCATGCCGGATCACTTCCACATCCTGATTTCACCGGAAGATAGCCTCGAGAGAGCAATCCAAAATATCAAAGGTGGTTTCTCGTTTCGCGCGAAGAGGGAGTTTGAATGGCTACATGAAATATGTCAGCCATGGTTTTCTGATCACAGAATCCGTGATGTTGAGGATTGGGATCGTCATATCGACTACATTGGGCCTAATCCGGTAACAGCCCGACTTTGTGATCGCCCGGAGGCCTATCCACATCTTGCAACTGATTTAGATCCCATCCCTCAGCGGCTAAAGCCGCTAACTACTGCAGCGTCTGACGGCGGGGCTGAAGCCCCGCCCCTTCGATGCTATCTCGAGCAGATTCAAGGCTCTCTGAAAGAGACTGACTAGCAAATGCCACGTCGCAATGACATCACCAAGATTCTCGTGATCGGTTCCGGCCCGATTGTTATCGGCCAGTCGGCCGAGTTCGATTACTCCGGCACGCAAGCCTGCAAGGCGCTCAGGGCGGAGGGTTACGAGGTGGTGCTGGTGAATTCGAATCCAGCCACCATCATGACCGATCCCGAGCTCGCCGACCGCACTTATATCGAACCGCTCACGCCGCAGTACGTCGAGGAGATCATTCGCATCGAGTCGGAGATGCTCGCGAATGAGGGACGCGGCGGCAAGTTCGCGCTCCTGCCTACCGTCGGTGGGCAGACTGCGCTCAATCTTGCAGTCGATCTCGCGGATTCGGGAGTTCTCGACAAGTATGGCCTCGAGTTGATTGGCGCCAAGCTCGAAGCGATCAAGAAAGCGGAAGACCGCCTGCTCTTCAAAGATGCGATGACACGCATCGGCCTAGACGTGCCGCGGTCTGCGCTGGTAAACAACCTGCGCGACGGAACGGACTTCGCGAACAAGATCGGCTTCCCGGTGATTATCCGGCCGTCGTTTACGCTGGGCGGATCGGGCGGTGGCATTGCCTATAACCGCGAAGAGATGATGGAGATTCTTTCGCGAGGCCTCGATCTTTCCCCGGTTCATGAGTGTCTGATCGAAGAATCTGTCCTCGGGTGGAAGGAATACGAGCTGGAGGTGATGCGCGATCTCGCCGACAACGTCATCATCATCTGTTCCATCGAGAATATGGACCCGATGGGCGTCCACACCGGCGACTCGATCACCGTGGCGCCCGCGCAGACGCTTACCGATCGCGAATACCAGTCGATGCGCACTGCAGCGATTCGCGTGATTCGTGAGATCGGCGTCGAGACCGGCGGCTCGAATGTGCAGTTCGCCGTGCACCCTAATACTGGACGCATGACGGTCATCGAGATGAACCCGCGCGTCTCGCGCTCGTCGGCCCTGGCGTCGAAGGCGACGGGGTTCCCCATCGCCAAGATCGCGGCAAAGCTGGCGGTGGGCTATACCCTCGATGAGATTCCGAACGACATCACCAAGATGACTCCGGCATGCTTCGAGCCGAGCATTGACTACGTCGTGACGAAAATTCCGAAGTGGCAGTTCGAGAAATTTCCAGGCGTAGATGACACACTTAGCCCGCAGATGAAATCTGTGGGCGAGGTGATGGCGATCGGCCGCACCTTCAAGGAATCGCTGATGAAGGCCCTGCGCTCCCTTGAAACCGGCAAGAAGATCGGCGCAGACGAGATCGAGCCGCGGCGATTGACGCAGCGCCTGGTTACTCCGCAGCCGGAGAGGCTGAGCTATATTAGCTTCGCCTTTCGCGAGGGACTTACAGTGCGCGAAGTCGCGCGCATGACCTCGATGGACCCGTGGTTTCTGTATCAGATCAAAGAAGTGACGGATACGATTGCTCTGGTGAGCGAGCAGAGTTTCGAAAACCTGTCACCGCAACTGTTACGAAAAGCGAAGCGCATGGGCGTCTCGGATGAACGCATCGCTGAAGTGCTGGGTAAGCCGACCAACGAGGGCGTGGCTGAGGTTCGCGCGCTCCGCTATAAGCTTGGGCTGAAACCTGCCTTCAAGCTCGTGGACACCTGCGCCGCCGAGTTCGAGAGCATGACGCCGTATCTCTATTCGACCTATGACGAAGAAGACGAGGCCGCGCCGACCACAAAGCGCAAGGTCATTATTCTGGGCAGCGGTCCCAACCGCATCGGGCAGGGGATTGAGTTCGATTATTGCTGCTGCCACGCGGCATTCGCCTTGAAGGAAGACGATTACGAGACGATCATGTTGAATTGCAATCCTGAAACTGTCTCGACCGATTACGACACGAGCGACCGGCTGTACTTCGAACCGCTGACGCTTGAAGATGTGCTGGCGGTTTACGAGCATGAGGCTTCGTCCGGCGCCGAGGTTGGAATGATCGTTCAATTCGGCGGCCAGACGCCTCTGAATCTGGCGTTGCGGCTCAAGGCGGCCGGCGTGCCGATCCTGGGAACGTCGCCCGAGTCGATCGATCTTGCCGAGGATCGCAAGCGCTTCGGCAAGCTGCTTGAAGACCTCGCCATTCCGCAGCCGCCGGGCGTGATGGCGGCCAGCGTTGACGAGGCGTTGGCCGGGGCTGAAAAGATCGGCTATCCGGTGCTGGTTCGGCCATCGTATGTGCTGGGCGGACGTGCCATGGTGATCGCATACGACAGCGCCGCCGTAGCCCGCTACATGAAGGAGGCGGTCGAGTATTCGCAGGAGCGGCCCATCCTCGTCGATCACTTCCTCGAAGACGCGATTGAAGTCGATGTCGATGCGCTATGCGACAAGAAGGACGTGCTGATCGCCGGCATCATGCAGCATATTGAAGAGGCGGGCATCCACTCGGGCGACTCGTCGTGCGTGCTGCCTGCGGTCGATATCGCATCAGCGACTCTCGAAATAATCCGTGCATATACCCGCAAGCTGGCGCTGGCGCTGAATGTCGTGGGCCTGGTGAACCTGCAGTTTGCGATCCAGCGCAGGCCGGGGCAGCCGGACAAGGTGTATGTCATCGAGGTGAATCCACGGGCATCGCGCACAGTGCCCTATGTCTCGAAGGCTACGGGCATTCCACTAGCCAAGATTGCTTCGCGCCTGATGACGGGCCGGACTCTGCGCGAACTGCTGCCGTATCAGGTGTCTTCCGGTCTCGATCTCGATATCGGTACTCACTTCTACGTGAAGTCGCCGGTCTTCCCGTGGAACAAATTTCAGGGCGTCGATACCGTTCTTGGTCCGGAAATGAAATCGACAGGTGAAGTGATGGGGGTTGCGGATAACTTCGGTGAGGCCTTCGCCAAAGCTCAGCTTTCAGCCGGTCAAAGCTTGCCGTTGAAAGGCACGGTGTTTTTCAGTGTGAACGATCGCGATAAAACACAACTTGTCGACCTGGCGAAGCAATACGTCGAGCTTGGATTTCACATTGTCGCGACGGAAGGAACGGCAACGACGCTGGAACGCGCGGGTCTGGTCGTCGAACGCGTCTACAAGGTCAAGGAAGGCCGGCCCAATGTCGTTGACCTGATCAAGGGCGAACGCATCCAGCTGATCGTAAATACGCCGCACGGACAGGACACGTTCTTTGACGAAAAGGCGATTCGCCGGGCAGCTGTGACGCAGCGGATTCCGACGATCACAACGATTGCGGCTGCCCGTGCAGCGGCCGACGGCATCGAAGCGCTGCAGGAACACGAGACGAATGTTTATCCGCTGCAGCATCTGCATGCGGCGCGTGCGGCGATGAAGTAACAGTCTCCGTTACAGAATGTAGGGGATCAACGCGCGCACTTGCCGTCTGTATTGCAGATACTGCTCGCCGAATTGCTGCACCATGAACTGCTCTTCGGTCTGGGACTTCAGCCAGAACCCGAAGCCGATTACCAGGACCCCCACGAAGCACCCGGTGAATCCGTACACGAAGGCCGTGCCGAATAGGGCGATCAGAAATCCTGTGTAAATCGGGTGGCGCACGATCTGGTACGGTCCCCGGCGAACAAGTTCGTGATTTTGCTTGACGGTCACCGCGGAGCTCCAGTTGGTTCCGAGGATGACGCGAGCCCACGCGCAAAAGAGCATCCCAGCAACCGTGATGATCGCGCCCCCCAGGATGAAGGCAGCTTCGCGGGGTATGATGCGCGTGGATGGCCATCCGCTGACAAACCAGTGATTGAGGTTGAAGATCATCACGCCTATGAAGATCAGCCCTGCCTGAAAGAGCCGGGAACTGCCGGTTTGTGTCCGGACGCTGCGCTTCGATGAGATTCCGGCAACAAACCAGAGAACAACGAATGCCAGCCAGGCAAAACCGATCCAATGCTCGACAAAGGGAATCACGGCTTCTCCTCCGCCTCAAAGCATTTTACGCATGAACAGTTGCGTCGGTTCAGATTTACTGGGTGAATACGCCGTCAATTTGACGAAAGCAGGATGCGCAGGTCGCGCAAGTTGTTTCCGGTGGGACCGGTTACGACAGTGTCGCCGAGCGCGGTAAACAGAGGACAGGTGTCAAATTCTGTGAGCGTTGCATCGGGGTCGAAGTGAAAGGCCTGTGCGCGGGAGATTGTAGTAGGGTCGGCGATGGCGCCGGCAGCGGGACTGTTGCCGTCGATTCCGTCCGATCCGGCGCTAAGCACGACGAGCGAGCTCCCGTTGTATTGCGCAAGATCGAAGGCCGAGAAGAGGGCGAACTGCTGGTTACGCCCGCCGCATCCGGCGGGTCCGTCGAGTTTCACTGTCACCTCGCCGCTTGAAAGCAGGCAGAGCCGGGGAAAGTCACGCCGCAGCTCGTGAAATCGCTTGAGCAGATACTGCGTCGCATCGCGATAGTTCCAATCGTCGCAGCTATTGTCGATCACGACCTTGTAGCCGAGGGATCGAGCGTGATCGCGGGCCGCATTCACAAAATCGTGGTTTGAGAGCAGGGTTTCGAATTGCGCGTGCGTGAAGGCCTGCTCCTTTGCGGCGTGAGGAGGAGCGGAGTCGAGATGCAGCCCTTCGAAATACTCGCGGATGCTGTGCGGAAATCTTTCGAGCAGATGAAAGCGCTGAAGAATTTCGAAACATTCCTGCGGAGTGGAGTGATCGGGCAGCGTGGGAGAAGAGGCGACTGCGGCCAGATCCTTGAGCGGCACGTCGGCCAGTAGCAGGGACAACTTCTCGGCCTCGGGGGCGGCCAAGGCGAGGCGTCCACCCTTTACAGCGGAAAAGTATCTCCGCACGGTGTTGATTTCGGTGATGGTGGCGCCGGAGGCAACGAGCGTCTCGTGAAAGGCGATGGTGTCGTCGAGCGAGATGCTCGGGTCGAGCGGCAACTCGAGCATCGCCGACCCGCCTCCGCTGATGAGGAAAAAGACAAAGGTGTTCTTGCGAGCGCGCTTGAGCAGCCTCAGAGCCTCGCGCGCAGCCGCCAAGGAATCCTCGTTCGGCAGAGGATGGCCGCCTTCGAAATAACGTATACGCCAGCTGCGCTTCTTCGGCATCTGCGGCGCAGAGCAGACGCCACGGAACGGTATCTTGGCCGGCAGGCGTTCCAGAAGCGCGTTGAGCATGGTCAAGCCAGCTTTACCAAAGGAGATAACCACGATCCGCTTGTAAGGATCGAGAGGAATGCTGACGGGCTTAAGCAAAGGCGACGACTGCCGGATGAGCGTCTTGCCTTCGAAGCGCAGATGCCGGTCGAAGGCCTGCGGAATATCGCAGGCTTTAAGCGCGTGATCGAAAATCGCAGCGGCGTCGGTATGGAGCGTGTCGAGAGAAGTCATTAGACAGCCGTAAGAAAGTGGGCCTCGCACCAGTTGCGGATGGCGTCCTGCACCCGATCCAGTTTACCTGCGAAGAAATGGTCGGCTGCTTCGATCCAGACCAACTCTTTAGGCGGGGCTGCCCCCGCCACAGCCGATTCTACCTGTGTCCTGGGACCGTACTGGTCGCGCGTTCCGCTTACGAACAGCTTCGGCTGTCGGCAGCCGGAGAGAAAGTCGTAGCGATAGTCGCGTCCTGCGGCGTGCACCGGCAGTCCCAGCGCCGCCAGGCCTTTCACCCGCTCATCGCCGCAGCATACATGCAATCCAACAAATGAGCCGAAAGAAAATCCTGCGAATAAAATTGGCAGACCGAACTCATGATCGAGCCAGTCGAGGGCGGCCCGCACATCGTCCTGCTCGCCTCGTCCTTGGTCGTGCTCGCCTTCGCTGAGCCCGGTTCCACGAAAGTTGAAGCGCAGCACAGGCAAGCCAAAGCTATGGAAGGCCTTCATAGTGTGGTAGACAACCTTGTTGTGCATCGTTCCGCCGCCCAGCGGGTGAGGATGGCAAACGAGCACAACGTATTTCGCGTCGGGTACACCGGTGTTGAGCAGAGCTTCGAGCCGGCCTGCGGGACCGCGAAGGCTTTCAATCGTCCGGACCGAGAACAAAGGAGTTTGGGTCGCGTTCATCGCTCATATTGTAAGGAAAGATCGCCCGACGCAGGACGAGCCGGCAGTGAGCCAGAACGCCGCCTGCCTCCCGACTGAAACTACTTCCCGCTCGGCAGCGATCCGGAACAAGTGGCATTACGTCCCGGCACCGGAAGGTTTTTCTGCCTCGCATGAGGCCCGGAACCCAACAGCTTCTAGCTCACCGAGCAGGGGATTCGCTTCCGTAACACCCGCTACAAAGACGAAGAAGAGGTTCTCGACTGAATTGCATGCGCGGGTGCACGCGCTGATTACTGACAGAATATTGGCCGTCGACCAGTCAGCCAATGTTCTCTCTGATGTACCGAAGGAACAGGTGCTGCAGTGTATTTCAGACCTGGAGTCAGCACGTCTTCTTTATCGCGAAGAGAATCGGATTCTGGGCCTCGCCCTGCCCGCAGCGTGCTACGACCATCAGAAAGCCCGCTTGAAAATGTTGGAGGAGACGCTGGTCGCAGGATAGATCCCTGGGGCTCCCCCATACCCCCGTGACCTCTTCTAATCTTCATTCGTCTGTCTCTGTTCCAACTTTGCTCAGGTATTCTTGAGACTCAATGAGTGCGAACTCGACCAACCCCGTTGCCGCTCCCCTTGCTGCTTTCGATGCGATCGACTTGACGCGGCGTCTCATCGACATTGAGTCCATCACCTACAACGAGTGCGCAGTCGGTGAGTTTCTCGCAGAATTTCTCCGCACCCGTGGCTTTGTCGTTGAAACCATGCCGGTCGAGCAGGATCGCGAAAGTCGATGCTCGGGCGAACGCTTCAATATTTATGCGTACACCGCAGGCGAGACGCCGGACGTTGTCTTTTCTACGCATACCGATACGGTTCCGCCGTTCATAGCCTCGAGTGAGGATGATGAGTTAATCTACGGCCGTGGCGCGTGCGATGCAAAGGGCATCATCGCCGCGCAGATTGCGGCGGTCGAACGGCTGCGCGAGCGGGAGATAAAGGCGGGTCTGCTCTTTGTCGTCGGCGAGGAGCGCGACTCAGCCGGCGCGAAGTTAGCCAATAAAAATCCACGAGGCAGCCGTTTTCTGATCAACGGCGAGCCAACGGATAATCGCATCGCCCTGGCTTCGAAGGGAACTCTGCGCGCTGAAATTCGCGCGACGGGAAAGATGGCTCACTCGGCGTATCCAGAGCTGGGCGAGAGCGCTACGCACAAGCTGATCGAAGCGCTTCACCGGGTTTTGGCACTCCCCCTGCCAGTGAATGCGGAGATCGGTCCCAGCACCTTGAATATAGGCCTGATTGAGGGCGGGCGCGCTCCCAACGTGATTGCTGATCACGCCGTCGCGCAGCTAATGATCCGGCTGGTTGGACCGTCCGAGGAAACGCGCAAGGCTCTCGAAGAGGCCGTCGCAGGGCTGGCGACCCTCGACTATACGCTGGAGATCCCCTTCATGCGTTTTCGCCGGATTGAGGGCTTGACCTCGATGGTAGCAGCCTTCACGACCGATGTTCCCTGGCTCAGCGAGTGGGGCGAGCCGCTGCTGATTGGTCCAGGATCGATTCACGTGGCGCATACGCCGCACGAGAAGCTGGCCAAGCGCGAGTTGCTGGAGGCTATCGATCTGTACACCGATATCGCCATGCGGCTGGTGAGCGGAGAGGCGTGAATCTGCGAGTTCGTTTCGGCAAGGCGCTGCTGGCGTCGCTCTTTGGCTGGATCGCCGGCCTGCTGGTAGCCATGCCCTTTCAAATCGCAGAAGCAATCCGCGTCACCGGCGTGGATCGCCGCCTGCTGGTCTCGGAAATCGGCTTTACGCTGAGTCTTTGGAGCGCGCTCACCTTCGCTGTGGCGCTCTACTTCAGCGGCTTTTTTCTGCTGCCGATGGCGTGGATGCTTCCGGCAAGCTGGATTCTTCGGCATCGCGGACTATGGATCTCAACCAGTACAGTTTTTGGAATTCTCAGTATGGCTGCGCGCGCGCATGTGTGGACCGCCTTGGATCACGATGGAGTGAGCCTCATCAATTTCTGGATGTGGGCAGCTTTTTCAGCGGTGTTTTGCCTGGTTACTTCTGCCTGTTACGCAAAGTTCCTGCGAGGCGTGGCCGTAACAGCCTAAGCAGGCGCGTTCGCAATCCGCAGGCATTAGACTTTTACTTGAATGTCAGATAACCGAAACTCCCTCGACCGAGCGGCCTCGTCCTACCTGCGGTCCGCTTTGCACCAGCCAATCCACTGGCACGAATGGGGCGCAGAAGCCTTCGACCTTGCGGCCAAAGAAGACAAGCCCATCCTCCTCGATATTGGCGCGGTCTGGTGCCACTGGTGCCACGTTATGGATCGTGAAAGCTACGAGGACGCGAAGCTTGCCGGAGTCATCAACGAGCACTTCATCGCCGTAAAAGTTGACCGCGACGAACGACCTGATGTAGATAGCCGGTATCAGGCCGCCGTCTCTGCCATCAGCGGACAGGGCGGCTGGCCTCTGACCGCCATACTCACCCCTGACGGCAAACCGTTTTTTGGAGGAACATATTTTCCGCGGGACGATCGCTATGGACGCCCGGGCTTTGAGCGAGTGCTGCTCACCATGGCCGATGTGTGGAAGAACCGGCGACAGGAAGCGCTGGAATCGGCTTCGAGCGTGCTGGACGCGATCGAGCACGGCGAGACGTTTGCTGGTCGCACCGGCTCGCTCTCGCTCGGTATTGTCGACAAGCTGGTGGAAAGCGCCGTAAAGCAGTTTGACCCGCGCTACGGCGGCTTTGGAACTCAGCCGAAGTTTCCGCATCCGGCGGCAATCGATCTGCTGATCGATGTGGCGGGACGCACCGGCAATGAAGCCGCGCATCAGGCGGCTGTCGTCACTCTCGAACAAATGGCGCGAGGAGGAGTCTACGATCAGCTGGCCGGAGGCTTCCATCGCTACTCGGTCGATGAACGCTGGGTCGTCCCGCACTTCGAGAAGATGCTCTACGACAATGCCGGACTGCTAGGAAACTATGTGCATGCGTTCCAGACGTTCGTCGATGCAGATGCGGCGCGGGTGGCGCGCGACATTATCCGCTGGCTCGACGAAGTGATGACCGACCGCGAACGCGGGGGCTTTTACGCTTCCCAGGACGCAGACCTGTCTCTGGACGACGACGGCGACTACTTTACGTGGACGCGCGACGAGACGGTCGCTGTTCTCACTCCAGCCGAAATGGCCGTGGCTGAGCCTTTCTACGACATTGGCGAGCTAGGAGACATGCACCACAATCCGGCGAAGAACGTTCTGCACCGCAAGCTCACCATCGCGGAAGCCGCGAAACATGCGGGCGTGAGTGTCGAAGAGGCGGAAAGGGAACTGGCCTCAGCGAAGCAGAAGCTGCTTGCGGCACGAGCGCTGCGGCCAACGCCTTATATCGATAAGACGATCTATACATCCTGGAATGCACTGGCAATCTCGGCCTACTTCGACGCCGCCCGAATACTCGATCTGGCTGCGCCGCGCCAGTTTGCGCTGAAGACACTCGATCGTCTGCTGAACGAAGGTTGGGAGCAGGATCGCGGTCTAGCGCATGTGATTGCCTACTCGGAAAACGCGGGTGAAATGCTCTATGTTGCGGGCGTGTTGGACGACTATGCCTTCTTGCTGCATGCGCTGCTGGATGCATGGGAGGCTACCGGTAATCGAAAGTATTACGACGCGGGCGTCGAGATCGGCGAAGAGACGATCGCTCGCTTCTACGACTCAACCGGCGGGGCATTCTTCGATACCGAGATCACAAAAGACCCCGTGCTGGGCGCGCTCTCGGCGCGGAGAAAGCCGCTGCAGGATACGCCAACGCCCGCAGGCAATCCCGCCGCCGCAGCCGCGCTGCTGCGTCTCGAAGCACTGAGCGGACGCAGTGATTTCCGGGAAAAGGCCGAGGACACGCTGGAGAATTTCGCCGGAATCGTCGAGCACTTCGGGCTGTATGCCGGAACCTACGGGCTGGCGCTGGAACTGCTGTTACTCCCACCGATCCAGGTCGTGGTGATCGGGGAAGGGATGGAAGGGCGACGGCTCGCGGCCACCGCCACGGCACGCTACGCGGTTAGCAAGCGTGTCGTCGTGCTGCATCCGGATCAGGTTAATACTAAGAATCTGCCTCCGGTGCTCGCGGAGACGCTTCCACATCTGCCGGAACTTCACTCGCGAGCTGCTTTTGCTGTCGTCTGCAAGGGTACTTCCTGCCTGCCGCCCGCCAGCGACCCGGAAAAGCTGCTGGAGGCGCTGAATTCGGCGTTGTGAGCGCAGCCCCGACTGCTGTTCGGGAGTCAAAAAAGAAGCCCCGGTTTCCAAGCCGGGGCTTTCATGGTTGCGGAGCTTGCGATTGTTCTAGTTCTGATAGCTGTAGCGTGACGAAATCCTGGGGGAGGTTCGACAGCTCATCGCCCGCAAGGCGGATACCGGCGCGCCTTTGGCGCAGGCGTCAGTCGGTCAACCTTTTGCGTATTTGGCCAAATCAGGCGTGCAGAAATGGCTGCGAGACGCAGCATTGTTAACAATGGTCAACAGGGTATTTGCTTAGTTAGACGCAGCCGTAAGAAAAATGTATTGGAGAGATTTGTATTTGTTGTGTAACTGCCAGACAAAAAAGCCCCGCATCGCTGCGGGGCTTTCGTTTGTTGCGCTTGGTGGCCGCCTGGTCCTAGTACATGTCGCCCATGCCGCCGCCGTGACCCCCGCCGCCGGCAGGTGCAGCCTTAGGCTCGGGGATGTCCGCGACCATCGCTTCGGTCGTGAGCATCAGCCCAGCGATAGACGCGGCGTTCTGCAGCGCCGTGCGAGTCACCTTGGTGGGGTCGATGACGCCGGCCTTCACCAGATCCTCATAGACGTTCGTAGCGGCGTTGTAGCCGTAGTTCGCGTCCTTGCTGTCGTGGATCTTGCCGACAACCACAGCGCCCTCTTCACCGGCGTTGCCAACAATCTGGCGCAGCGGCTCTTCGATGGCACGGCGGATGATCTGGGCACCGATCTTCTCGTCGCCTTCGAGGGTCTTGATGAGCTTGTCCACTTCCGGAGTGCAGCGAATAAAGGCCACTCCACCTCCTGGAACGATGCCTTCCTCGACAGCGGCGCGGGTTGCGTGCATGGCATCCTCGACGCGAGCTTTCTTTTCCTTCATCTCGGTTTCGGTTGCCGCGCCCACCTTGATGACGGCCACGCCGCCAACCAGCTTCGCAAGCCGCTCCTGCAGCTTCTCGCGATCGTAGTCGGAGGTGGTCTTCTCGATCTGGTTGCGGATTTCCTTTACGCGGCCTTCGATGGCCTTGTGCTCACCGCGGCCTTCAACAATGGTCGTATTGTCCTTGTCGATGGTCACGCGCTTCGCCTTGCCGAGATCCTCGACCTTCACGTTCTCGAGCTTGATGCCGAGATCTTCCGTGATGGCCTTACCGCCGGTCAGCTTGGCAATGTCTTCCAGCATCGCCTTGCGACGATCGCCGAAGCCAGGCGCCTTCACCGCAGCCACGTTCAACGTGCCACGCAGCTTGTTGACCACCAGGGTCGCCAGCGCCTCGCCGTCGACGTCTTCCGCGATGATCACGAGCGGCTTGCCGCCGCGGGCGACCTGCTCGAGTAGAGGAAGCAGATCCTTCATGGAGCTGATCTTCTTCTCGTGGATCAGGATGTAGGGCTCTTCGAGCGATACTTCCATGCGGTCCGGATCGGTCACGAAATAGGGGCTCAGGTAGCCGCGATCAAACTGCATGCCCTCGACAACTTCAAGCAGGGTCTCGAGCGTCTTCGACTCTTCAACCGTGATCACACCATCCTTGCCGACCTTCTTCATCGCCTCGGCAATGATGTTGCCGATGGTCGAATCGGAGTTAGCAGAAATGGTGCCGACCTGCGCGATCATGTCACCGGTAACGGGCTTCGAAAAGCTCGAAAGGGCACCACCAATCACAACACCGTTCTCATCGCGTTTGCCGACAATGGACTCAACAGCCTTGTCAATGCCGCGCTTTAGAGCCATCGGGTTCGCGCCGGCGGCAACCGTCTTTACGCCCTCGCGGTAGATGGACTGCGCCAGAACCGTCGCGGTCGTGGTGCCGTCGCCGGCCACGTCCGAGGTCTTCGAGGCCACTTCGCGCACCATCTGCGCGCCCATGTTCTCGAGTGAATCCTTGAGCTCGATTTCCTTGGCCACGGTCACGCCGTCCTTGGTGATCGTGGGCGATCCAAACTTCTTCTCGATGACCACATTGCGGCCCTTGGGACCGAGTGTCACCTTTACCGCTTCAGCGAGAGTATTCACGCCGCGCAGAATTGCCTGGCGGGAATCTTCTCCGTGCAGAATTTGCTTTGCCATTTCTGAGTTCTCCTTACAACAGGGGAGCGTTGCTCCCGGTTTCAAAGAAATTGTTTGAGACGTTGTTGCGCGGGGAAAGCCTACTTGCTCTTGAGAATGCCGAGGACTTCCTCTTCGCGCATGATCAGGAACTCTTCGCCGTCGATCTTGATCTCGGTGCCGGAGTACTTGCCGAACAGAACGCGGTCGCCAGCCTTCACGTCGAGAGGAAAGGTCTTGCCCTCGTCGTTCGACTTGCCCTTGCCAACGGAAATCACTTCGCCTTCCTGGGGCTTTTCCTTGGCGCTGTCGGGAATGATGATGCCGCCACGGATGGTCTCACCCTCTTCGATTCGCCGAAGCAGAATGCGATCGTGAAGCGGAGTAAAGGTGGTCGCTACGGATGCGGTTGCAGGTGCCATTGCGTTGCTTCTCCTTCGCGCGGGGTTCGCCCCGCGAGCTTTGGTGCTGAATTCAATGGACTTGGTAGTCCGGCGGGAGCGCGCCATAAGCCGGGCCAGGCGGCCCGTTAGCACTTACCCCTTCCGATTGCTAAGGTAGTCGCTTCAGGAGAAGCTTGTCAAGGGCGGAAGCAGCACGACAGATGAAAAGTGAGTGAAAGTCGCTCACATTTATATGAAGCCGCTTGCTCTGTACTCTTCGTTTTGCTGAAAATCGGCCCATTCACCGTCCGGTACGGCCACGAAATACGTACCCGTCCGCCGCGATATAGCCGGGTCCGGTACCCATGAGAACCGCTGCCAGAGCAAAACAGGCGAGGGGGAACTCGTAGCCTCCTTGACCGATAAGTCCATGATGGAGATGGACCTTGATGATGGCCACAGCCATATCGATGGCAATTCCCAGGGCGGCCAGATGAACAAGCAGGCCGAGGATAAGGAACGCACCTCCGAAAAGCTCAGTGAAAGCTGCCACGTAGCCGAGCCAATAGGGAAGCCCGAGGTGCGCGACATTCTGCGTGAACTGGTACAGTGCGCCGCGTGGAAAGATCTTCTGCGAGCCGTGTACCACCATGATTGCGCCCAGCACCAGGCGCGCAACCAATGCGGCTAATGGCCTGATCCGTTCAAACGAACTGAACATTCCGATTCTCCCTTGCAGATTCACTTGTACGGCAATACTTCGTCAAAGAAACGTCGCAGTGTTGGCTCGTAGCCGCCTTGCCTCAATTCAAAATACTCTTTCGGAAAGGCCGCCAGTTGATAAAGCTCTTCGGTTCTCGATTTTGTGCCGCTTCGGTCGAGGAAAAGCTTGGGCACGGCAATATTTTTCAGCGTCTCAGCTGGATCGAAGCGCTCCGTGATCAGCCACCCAGGAAGTATCCGGGATCGGGCATCGGAGCCGATGACCTGCTGCGCCGGCTCGCCTGGCCCGTCGAGAATCACGCCGGCCGGAGTGCGCCTCGCCGCCAGCTCCGCCGCCAGGCTCGCGCCTACTCCAGCTCCATAGACCACGATAGACTTTGCCTCGAAATGCCGGGTGTCCGCGAGGTATGTCCAGGCGGCTTCGGTATCCTCGGTCATGCGCCTTTCGCGCGGAGTGGGCCCGGCGCTGCGACCGAAGCCACGGTAGTCAAAGGCAAAGAGGTTGATGCCGAGCGAATGCAGCGTGGCAAGGTCGTCGACACAATCGGACAATGATCCCGTGCCGCCGTGCAGGTAGAGCAGCACGCTCTTGCTCCAGCGCGCGTCGGTCTCTGCCGGAATCCACCAGCCGTCGAGTTGCGCCGAGCCGGTCTCGGTGTAGTCGAAGCGGACGTCGCCGAACTTCAGTCCCAGCGAGGCAGGTATTGCTGTGATGGTTCTGGCTGGATGCAGCACCAATTGCCACTGGCCCCGGTAGAAGAGCAGACAGAGCGTAGCGTAGGCGCAGAGGGCCGCGACGGCGAGCGTGATCAGGAGCGCCCAGGCAAGCCAGCGTCCGCCGATGACGGGGGGAGGCATCTTGTGCAGGGCGTGAGGAGCCGATCGTGACAGTTTGCCGGTGGGTTTCGGCTGGTGCTTTTTAGCCAAAGGCGAGCTCGTCGGCAGATTCAAGCGGTGTTCCGCAGATGCGGCAGATGACCGCCGAGCAGTCTCCGCAGACCAGGGGGTCGTCGACTACCCGGGCGCAGGTGGGGCACCATAGGCTTGCATCGGCAGGCTTCGCTGGTGGTGGAGTTTCGTTGGGCATCACTGTGAAAAGCGTAACAGGGAACGGGGCGGCGGCGAAGGGATGGAGCCCAGGGTAGCGGTCAGCGGAATCTAATGACACGACCCCGCATCCTGAAATCTGCCCGACGCAGCCATCGAAGCCAGGGCGCGGCCGCAGGCCAGAATCTTCTGGTCAAGAGGATCGTTCTGGAGCGCATCTGGAGCAATGTAGTTCATGTTTTTCCGCGCACTGAGCATTTTGTCACTCAAGCTCTGCATGTTGTTGAACTCGTTGTACAGCAATTGAAAGCCTTGCCGATCGTCATCGGTTGACACCGCAGCCGATGCCAGGCTGATGCTTGTCGCAGCCGGGCCGCTATAACGATTGATCCAGGTATCTCCGGGTGGAAATCCATATTGGACGGCGCTCTCCAGCGCACTACGCCATTCCCTGATCTCAGCCATTGCCTCGATACCGGCGTTCAGGAAACCTCGCGAGAATCCGGCAGAAGGTGGTGGTGGTGACGCAGCCTGTCTTGAGGGTGGAACCGTCATGCGTGCGCCGCGGCCGGGGGTTGGCAGCGTGAGCAGGATTTGATTCCCGTTAAAGCTGACAGACCCGTTCGAGATGCGCGCCAATGATTCGACA
>Ga0210398_10000953_pt1 | contig 31322 bp, 29 predicted proteins | sample IncBWC4OmetaG_FD_161047 | JGI IMG/M metagenome (GOLD analysis project Ga0210398, IMG submission 161047) | Forest soil microbial communities from Barre Woods Harvard Forest LTER site, Petersham, Massachusetts, United States - Inc-BW-C-4-O | ecosystem: Environmental > Terrestrial > Soil >... | reverse complement strand
TCGTCTATGACGGGGTCATCCTGGTGCTGAAAGGCGTCTCGCTCGGCGTCGAGGAGGGTCGCATCACGACGCTCCTCGGCGCCAACGGCGCCGGCAAGACGACGACGCTGAAGGCGATTTCGGGTCTTCTGCGCAGCGAGCGCGGCGAAGTCACCAAAGGGACGGTCGAACTCGACGGCGAGCGGCTCGACCGGTTGCCGCCGCACGATGTCGTGCGCCGCGGCGTTGCCCAGGTGTTTGAGGGCAGGCGGGTCTTCGAGAATTTGACGGTCGAGGAAAACCTCGTCGCCGGCGCCCATACGCGCAAGGATTTCGCCCGCGCCCGCGAAAGCATCGAGGGGATCTTCGAAACCTTCCCGGCACTCCGCGAGCGCCGCCACCAGCCCTCGGGCTATCTCTCGGGCGGCGAGCAGCAGATGCTGGTGATCGGCCGCGCGCTGATGTGCGACCCCAAGGTGATCCTGCTCGACGAGCCCTCGCTCGGTTTGGCACCACTGCTCGTCGCCGAGATTTTCGCCATCATCCGCCGCCTGCGCGAAGAGCGCGGGCTGACCGTGCTGCTGGTCGAGCAGAACGCGGCATTGGCGCTCGACATCGCCGACCATGGCTATGTGATGGAGAACGGCCGGATCGTGCTCGAAGGCCCGGCGGACGCGTTGCGCCAGAACTCCGACATCAAGGAATTCTACCTCGGCCTCAACGAGGCCGGCGCCCGCAAATCCTACCGCGACCTCAAGCACTACAAGCGCCGCAAACGCTGGCTGTCGTGAGCGCTAATGGATATCGTCGTCCCGGTGCCGCCAGCGGGGCCTTGTAGCTTTCGATCGCTGGAGGCTGTCGTGAAAGTAACGTCAGAATGAGTACAACTCTGCCTCGCATCGCCGTGATCGGCACCGGAGGGACGATCTCGTCTCTCGGGGCGTCGAGCCTCGATGTGCTCGATTATCCCGATTTCGGGCAGAAGCTGACGGCCGCGGCGTTGCTCGACCGGTTTCCGGAGGCGCGGCTCGTCGCCGATCCCGTTCCGGTCACGGTTCGCCAGGTCGGCAGCACCGAGATCGGCCCCGGGGAGTGGCTCGAGCTGCGCGCCTTGATCCACACAATCGCGCATGACGAGCCCACCACCGCCGGGTTTGTGATCACCCACGGCACCGCGACCCTCGAAGAAACGGCTTTCTTCCTCAATCTGACCCTCGCGGTCGATCAGCCGGTGGTCTTGGTCGGTGCGCAGCGGCCGGCGAGCGCGCTCGGCACCGATGCCGGGATGAACCTCGTCAACGCATTGCGGGTGGCGGGCTCGCCCCAGGCGCATGGCAAAGGGGTGCTCGTCCTCCTCAACGACGAAATCAACGCCGCCCGCGACGCGGTCAAGACCTCGACCTACCGCCTGCAGACCTTCCGCTCGCTCGATTTTGGCGCGCTTGGCCATGTCGACGGCGACGGCGTGCATTTCTACCGCGCACCACTCGGCGCCCATATGCCCAGCGGCCCCTTTGCTGGCCTCGACCTGAAGCAGCCGTTGCCACGGGTCGACATTGTCTATTCCTATGCCGGGGCGGATGGCGCGCTGGTCGATGCCGCGGTCGCCGCCGGGGCGCGCGGCCTCGTCTCCGCCGGGTTTGCGCCGGGCAGCCCGACGCCGGATCAGCGCGCCGCATTCGAGCGCGCGGCCAAGACCGGGGCTGTCGTCGTGCAATGCAGCCGCGCCGCCAGCGGCCGGGTCGCCCCGCGCCGCCGCCTGCGCGAAACCGGGATCGTCGCCGGCGAGGATCTGAGCCCGCAAAAAGCTCGCATCCTGTTGATGCTGGCGTTGACTACGACCACCGAGGTCGCCGCGATCCAGCAGCTCTTCCAGTCCTGTTGACCGGTCGCGGCGGCTAGGGCAATTCGTCTTTCGGCAGCAATTCGCTGTCGACGAGGGCGCGCAGCAGCCGGCGCAGCTCGGCCGAGCGCTCGGGCCCGAACCCGGTCTCGAAACTGCGCTGCGCCTCGACCCAGGCGCGGCGCGAATCCTCAAAACGCGCTTCGCCCACACCGGTCAGCCGCAACTCCTTGATGCGGCGGTCGGAACGGCCAGGGGTGATCGAGATCAGCCCGTCGCGTTCGAGCGGGCGGATGTTGCGGCCGAGGGTCGTGCGGTCCATGACCAATTCGCCCGCCAATTCGTTGATCGTCATCGCCCCGAACCGCTTCAACCGGGCGAGGATGCCGTGCTGGCTGGTGCGCAGCCCCGACCGCGCCAGATGCCGGTCGTAAAGCTGCGTCACATAGCGCGCCGCCTGGCGCACCGCGAGGCAGTTGCATTCCGACAAATTCAAATGGGGTTCGATCGACATGGCAAATGCCCAAAATATAAACGCAGCGGTGATTTGTGGGCATATGCGCGCATGTCAAGGCCGGCGGAGGCGACCCGCCCGCGGCTTGTCGCCAGGTTGCGGCGCTGCTATATGCGCCACCGCCGCCCCCAAGCACCCTTTGCGTGACCTCTCAGGAGAGAACAGCGATGCCCGCCTTCACCGATTACAAGGTTGCCGACATTTCTCTCGCCGATTGGGGGCGGCGCGAGATCGCCATCGCCGAGACCGAAATGCCGGGGCTGATGACGTTGCGCGACGAATTTGGCGCATCGCAGCCCTTGAAGGGCGCGCATATTGTCGGCTGCCTGCACATGACGATCCAGACCGCGGTGCTGATCGAGACCTTGCTCGAGCTCGGCGCCACGGTGCGCTGGAGCTCGTGCAACATCTTTTCGACCCAGGACCACGCCGCCGCCGCGATCGCCGCCCGCGGCATCCCGGTTTTCGCCTGGAAGGGCGAGACCGAGGAGGAATACGAGTGGTGCATCGAGCAGACCCTGCGCGGGCCGGCCGAGGGTCCTTTCGTCGGCTGGACGCCGAACATGGTGCTCGATGACGGCGGCGACGCAACCAAGGTCCTGCACGACAAATATCCCGACCTGCTGCGCCACATTCGCGGCATCTCGGAGGAGACGACGACCGGGGTCAACCGGCTCTACGACATGATGCGGCGGGGCGAGCTGAAGGCGCCGGCGATCAACGTCAACGACAGCGTCACCAAGTCGAAATTCGACAACCTCTATGGCTGCCGCGAGAGCCTCGTCGACGGCATCAAGCGCGGCACCGACGTGATGCTGGCCGGCAAGCTCGCGGTCGTCTGCGGCTTTGGCAATGTCGGCAAGGGCTCGGCGGCGAGCCTCAGGAGCCAGGGTGCGCGCGTCATGGTCACCGAGATCGACCCGATCTGCGCCCTGCAGGCGGCGATGGAAGGCTATCAGGTGACGACGATGGACGAAGCGGCCGCGGTCGGCGACATCTTCGTCACCGCGACCGGCGACATCGACGTGATCACGATCGACCACATGCGGCAGATGAAGGACCGCGCGATCGTCTGCAACATCGGCCATTTCGACAGCGAGATCCAGATCGAGGCGCTGCGCAACTACCCCTGGGAGGAGGTCAAGCCGCAGGTCGACGAGGTGGTCTTTCCCGACGGCAAGCGGCTGATCGTTCTCGCCAAGGGTCGGCTCGTCAACCTCGGCTGCGCCACCGGCCATCCGAGCTTTGTGATGAGCGCGTCTTTCACCAATCAGGTATTGGCGCAGATCGAGCTTTGGGCCAACCATGGCAAATACCAGAACGAAGTCTACGTGCTGCCCAAGCATCTCGACGAAAAGGTGGCGCAACTGCACCTCGACAAGCTCGGCGTCAAGCTGACCCGGCTGACCGCTGCCCAGGCGAGCTACCTCGGTCTCGACGACGCCGGCCCGTTCAAACCCGAGCACTATCGATATTAATCCGCATTTGGACAAAATCAGGAACTTTTCAGCGACAAAAAGAGAATAAAGGCTTTTCATACACGAAATTTATCTCCATAATGCCCGCATTAGGAGGTCGTTAACGCGGCTTCCGACCACCGGCGGCAAAGGGATGGTGGATGGTTGCAGCGGGAGCGGCCCTATTTGCGTCATTGTTCGCGATCGGCTTTGGCGCTCTGTGGCTCCGGGCCGAGCACCGGTCGCGCCAGCGTTTGCGGGCCATGGCGGAAATCGAGCGCAAATGTGCGGCGGCGGGGGCACTCGCGCGGCAAGCGAGCACCGAGACGGCGAGTGTGCGCGGCGTCATCGATGCCCTGCCGATACCCGTGTGGCGGCGTCGCGGGCAAACCCTGGTCGATTGCAACGCGGGGTATGCGGCGGCTCTCGACAGCAGCCGTGAAGCTGTATTAGCGGAAGGACGCGGCCTCGTTCCCGCCGGTCGCGGAGATCCGGCCGCACCGCCCGCCGCCACGGCACGGCCGTTCGGATTTCATGTCGTGATCGGCGGCCAGCGCCGGTTGCTCGAACTGAACGAGACGCTGTGCGCCGACGGCGAGACCATCGGCTTTGCAATCGACCGCACCGATCTCGAAAGCGCGCAAAGCGAGCTGCGCCGTCACGTCGGCGCCCATGCCGCGGTGCTGGAGAGCCTCTCTGCCGCGGTCGCGATCTTTGGACCGGACAAACGGCTTAAATTCTTCAACACGGCATTCACCGGGTTGTGGGGGCTCGACGCCGCCTGGCTCGCGACCGAACCGGCGATCGGCGAGATCCTGGATCGCCTGCACGAATCGCGCCGCTCCCCGGAATACTCGGATTTCCGGGCCTTTAAACGCGAACGATGCGAGCTGTTCACCTCGTTGCTCGAGCCGCGGCACGAACTGATGCATCTGCCCGACGGACGCACCTTGCAGTTGACCATATCGGCGCACCCGTTTGGGGGTCTGACGTATGTCTATGACGATGTCAGCGACCGGCTGGCGCTGGAATGCTCCTACAACACGCTGGCCCAGGTACAGCGCGCGACACTCGACCATTTGTTCGAGGGGGTCGCGGTCTTCGGCGGCGACGGCCGGCTCAAATTGCACAATCCGGCCTTTCGCGCGCTTTGGGGATTGTCGCTGGCGGACGTGGCGGGCGAGCCGCATATCGGCGATCTCGTCGACAAGACTCGCGATCTCCTCGACGATCGCGGCGATTGGCACGGGGTGCGGGAAAGGATGGTCGCTCAAGTCACGACCCAAACCTTCGAGAGCGGCCCGCTCTACCGCCGCGACGGCTCGATGCTGCAGGTTGCGAGCGTCCCGCTGCCCGATGGCGAAGTGTTGCTGAGTTATCTCGACGTCAGCGACAGCGCCCGGGTCGAGCGGGCATTGCGCGAGCGCAACGAAGCGCTCGAAACCGCCGGGCGGCTGAAAACCGAATTCGTCGCCAATGTCTCGCATGAGTTGCGCACGCCGCTCAATTCGGTCATCGGCTTTGCCGAGATTCTGCACAATGAATATTTCGGAGCGCTCAATTCGAGCCAGCACGAATATAGCCGCGGCATTCTCGACAGCGCCCATCAGCTGATGGCGCTGGTCAACGACATGATCGATCTCGCGACGATCGAAGCCGGTTATCTCGAACTGGAACCCGGCCATGTCGACATTCCCGTGATGCTCCAAGGGGTAATGAACCTCGCGCGCGAACGGGCACGCGGACGCGGGCTCGACATCGACCTGCGCTGTCCCGCGTCGATCGGCGCAATCGGGGGCGATGAGCGGCGCCTCAAACAGGCGCTGTTCAACTTGGTCTCGAACGCGGTCAAATTCACTCCGCCGGGCGGCGCCATCCGCATCGAGGCGGAACGGTGCCGCGACGAAGTGCTGCTGAGCGTCGCCGATACGGCGGCCGGCATCGCGGCAACAGATCATGCCGGCAGATTCCAGCAATTTGATCGCGGCCGAAGTCAAGCCGGTTCCGGGTTCGGGCTGTCGCTGGTCAGGAGCCTGGTCGAACTGCACGGCGGCACTGTCGAGATAGAATCGGCGCCGGGCCGCGAAAACCGCGTCACCTGCCGGCTGCCCGTCGGCGCGCTCGACCCCGGGGGCGGCGCGGCCCCGGCCGCTGCCGAGGGGCTCCAAGAGCCGGCCGATTCGCCTTGCGAGGTCGCAGCCTAGGCGGCTTCGTCTGCGGTCGTTGCCGCCGGCGGGCCTGGGCTGCGGCCGCTTTTGCCGGGTCAAGGCCCGGGAAAAGCGGAAGTTGCGGGTAGTCGCGGCGGCGATATACAACGCTTAGGTGATCGCTATCATAGATCTGCCGGATGAAGCCGCGACAGCGGCGCTGGGCGCGCATTTGGCGACGCTGGCGGCGCGCGGCGACATCATTGCCCTGAAGGGCGATCTTGGTGCTGGAAAAACCACTTTCGCGCGTGCCTTTATTCGTGCTCGAGGGCACGCCGGCGAAGAGGTCCCGAGCCCGACCTTCACCCTTGTGCAAACTTATGGGTCCGCGGAGGCGGCGATCTGGCATTTCGACCTCTATCGCGTGATTGCCGCCGACGAGGCTTGGGAGTTGGGGATCGAGGAAGCATTCGCATCGGGCATCTCGTTGATCGAATGGCCCGATCGCCTCGGCCCTCTGTTGCCTCGCCACCGCCTCGAAATCCTTTTCGAATTCGACGACCAGCCTGAGGCGCGCCGCGCCATCATCGCCGGCGACGCCACATGGCAGGCGCGACTGACCGAAATCGCGGCACATGCCTGAACCGGCCGCGACGGCTGCGACCGCGCGGCTGGATCGCATGGGGTTCGCCGCCCGGCCCCGGTTCCCGTCGCCGCGGCACCAGGCGATGGCGCATTTTCTTGCGGCAAACGGCTGGAATGGCGCGGCGCCGGTGCCGCTCGCCGCCGACGCGTCGTTCCGGGCCTATTTCCGCCTGCGCCGCGGCGACGACAGCGCTGTCGTCATGGACGCGCCGCCGCCGCAGGAGGATGTCGGGCCCTATGTCGCGGTCGCGGCGATCCTGCGCCGGCTCGGGCTCAGCGCGCCCGAGGTGCTGGCCGAAGACCGGGCGAAAGGTTTTCTGCTGATCGAGGATTTCGGCGACGACACCTACACCCGTCTGTTGCAGCGCGGCGCGGACGAGCCCGCCCTCTACACGCTCGCGATCGACGTGTTGGCGGCGCTTCAGCATGCCGCAGCCGGCGCGCCAACACCGGATCTGCCGCAATACGACGAGGAACGCCTGCTCGCCGAAGCGGTCTTGCTGGTCGATTGGTACCTGCCTGCGGTGCTCGGCGTGCCGCCATCGATCGCCCTGCGCGAGGAATATCTGGCGCTGTGGCGCGCGGTTCTGCCGCTCGCATGCGAGCCCTTTCGGCCGACCCTCGTGTTGCGCGATTTCCATGTCGACAATCTGATGCTGCTGCCCGGGCGGGCGGAACTTCGGCGCTGCGGCTTGCTCGATTTTCAGGACGCCGTCGTCGGCCCGCCCGCCTACGATCTCGTGTCGTTGCTCGAAGACGCGCGGCGTGACGTGCCCGAGGCGCTGCGCCGGGCGATGACCGGGCGCTATCTCGCTGCCTTTCCGGATTTCGACCGCGCGGATTTCGCGCGTGCCGCGGCGATCCTCGCGGCCCAGCGCAACTGCAAGATCCTCGGCATTTTCACCCGGCTGTGGCGGCGCGACGGCAAGCCCGCCTATCTCGGCCACATTCCGCGGCTGTGGCGGCTGGTCGCGCAAGACCTCCGTCACCCGGCGCTCGCCGGTGTCGCGCGCTGGTTTGACCGCCATCTGCCGCCGGAAGTGCGCCGTATCCCGGATCTGCCGAGATGTCCGTGATTGCGCCGCCGCGGCGAGCGATGGTGCTGGCGGCCGGGCTCGGGACCCGGCTGCGGCCGGTTACCGACACACTGCCAAAGCCGCTCGTCGAGCTGAACGGGCATACCCTGCTGGATCACGCGATCGACCGACTGGGAGCCGTTGGCGTCCAGCATGTCGTCGTCAACATCCATTACATGGCGGCAAAGGTGGCCGCTCAGCTTGCCCGCCGCAAAGCGCCGCCGCGGATCGAAATATTCGAGGAGCCCGAATTGCTCGAAACCGGCGGTGGTGTCGCCAACGCCTTGCGGTCGCTCGGCGAGATCTTCTTTGTCGTCAACGCCGACGTGTTCTGGCTCGACGGCAAGGACCCGGCTTTATTGCGTCTGGCCCATGAATTCGATCCCGAGCGAATGGACGCGGTGCTGCTGTTGCAGCGCACGGTGAGCGCGGTCGGTTATGACGGCAGCGGCGATTATCTGCTCGACCCGGCGGGAAAGCCGCGCCGCCGGCATGAGCGCGAGATCGCGCCCTTTCTGTTCGCCGGCATCCAGCTGTTGCACCGCCGCCTGTTCGACAACTGGCCCCAGCGCACATTTTCGCTGGTGCGGTTGTTTGATCGCGCCGAAGAGGCGGGCCGGCTGCGCGCGATCGCGCACGACGGCGAATGGTACCACATCGGTACGCCGGCGGGGCTGGCGGCGACCCGCGAGCGCCTCACCTCGCATCGCGTCGAGCGGTAGGCGGCCGGCTGCGATACGCTCTTGTTCGGTGAGCCGGCGACGTTGACCTTTTTGTGACGCGGCTCGGTTAGAGAGTTTTGCGTGCCGCTCAAGCTCTACACGATCGCTCCCGAGCGCCCGTTTCTCGCGATTCTGGCGAGGGGGCTGCTGGCAATGTCCGGCAGCGATGCCCTGGCATTGTCGCGGATCACGGTTCTGCTGCCGACGCGCCGCGCCGCGCGTTCGTTGCGCGACGCCTTTTTGCGCACCAATCCCGGCGGTAAAGAGCCCGGAACGCCGCTGCTGCTGCCGCGGATGAGGCCGATCGGCGACCTCGATTCGGACGAGTTGGCGCTCGCCGAAGGCATCGGCGACAGCGGCGATCTTTCGATCCCGCCCACGATCCCCGAATTGCGCCGCCGGTTGCTGCTGACCCAACTCGTCCAGAAATGGGGCCGACGGGGGCGCCGCGACCCGCTCCTGCCGGGCCAGGCCGCCGCTCTCGCCGGGAGCCTCGCACGGCTTCTCGACACGGTGGCAAGCGAGGGAGCGAGCTTCGCCCGACTTCGCGACCTGGCCCCTCCCGACCTCGCCGAGCATTGGGAGATCGTCTGCGAATTTCTCGAAATCCTGCCGAAGGCGTGGCCCGCCATACTCGCCGCCGAGGGTGCGCTCGACCCGTCCGATCGGCGCAATCGCCTGCTCGCGCGGCAGGCTGCGATCTGGCAGCGCACGCCGCCGCGCGACCCGATCGTCGCCGCCGGGTTGACCGGCGGCATCCCGGCGATGACCGACCTGATCCGCGTCGTCGCGTCGCTCGAAAGCGGCACCGTGATCCTGCACGGTCTCGATCGCCGTTGCGGTGCCTCGGAATGGGAGGCGATCGAACAGGATGAGGCGCACCCGCAATATCTGATCGCCGGCCTGCTGAGATCGCTCGAACTCGCGCCGGCCGATGTCCGCGATTGGCCCGCGCAATCGCTCCGCGACGGCGGCTCACCGCGGGCGCGCCGGTTGCGGCTGGTCGGCGAGGCGATGCGGCCGGCGCCGACGACCGACGCCTGGCGCGATCTGCCGGAATGCTCCGCCGACACGCTCGACGGGGTCAGCCGCTACGACTGCGCCGGGGCGCACGAGGAGGCGCTGACGATAGCGCTGCTGCTGCGCCGGAAACTCGAAACCCCGGGCGCCACCGCTGCCCTCGTCACCCCCGACCGGGAGCTTGCGCGCCGGGTTGCCGCCGAATTGGCGCGCTGGGGCATCGCGATCGACGATACGGCCGGTCTGCCGTTGAACCGCACGCCGCCCGGCGTCTTTCTGCGCCTTGTCCTCGATCTCGCCGCAAGCGAACTCGCCCCGGTGCCGTTGCTGGCGGCATTGAAGCATCCGCTGGCCGCGGGCGGGCTCGCCCCGGCGGCGTTCCGCGATTTGACCCGGCGGCTCGAACAGGCGATCCGCGGCCCGCGCCCGGCGCCCGGCTTCGCCGGTCTCCGAGACGCGGTTGCCGGCAAAAATGATGAAAGGCTCCAGGCTTTTATCGGACGGCTGCGGGCCTGCCTCGGCGCCCTGCCGGATTTGCTCGCGGCCGACGCCGCGCCGCTCGACCGGCTAGCGACCGCGCATATCGAGGCGGCCGAACGGCTGGCAGCAACCGACGACGAGACCGGCGCCGACCGGCTGTGGCGCGAGGCGGCCGGGGAAACCGCAGCCCGTTTCTACAACGAGCTGATCGATGCCGCCGGCGATTTTCCTCCGCTGCCGGGACGCCATTATCCGGCCTTGTACGAGACGCTGGCGGTCGGCGCTGTTGTCCGCTCGCTCTATGGCCGCCATCCCCGGCTGGCGATCTGGGGTCTGGTCGAAGCCCGGCTGCAGCAGGCCGATCTCGTCGTCCTCGGCGGGCTCGACGAGGGCATTTGGCCCGGCCCAGCGGCGCACGACCCGTGGATGTCGCGGCAGATGCGGCGCGAATTCAAGATCGCGGTGCCGGAGCGGGCGATCGGCATCGCCGCGCACGACTTCGTCCAGGCGATTGCCGCGCCGGAAGCGGCGTTGACCCGCGCCGCGCGTAAGGAGGGCGTGCCGACGGTGCCGTCGCGCTGGCTCTTGCGGCTCGACACGGTGCTGCGCGCCGTCGGTCTCGCGGACGCGCTTGGACCCGACCCGGCGATTCAGGCCGCGGTCGACGGCCTCGACGCGGCGCAATACGGGCCATTGCCGCCCGCGGCTCCGCGGCCGCCGCTCGCCGCGCGGCCGCGCCGGCTGTCGGTCACCCAGATCGAGACCTGGCTCGGCGACCCCTACGCGATCTACGCCCGCCATATCCTGCAATTGAAGGCGCTGGACGAGCTCGACGCTGATCCTGGCCGCGCCGATCTCGGCATCTGCATCCACGCCGCACTCGCCGAATTCGTTCGCCGATTTCCGCGTGGGTTGCCGGAAGATCCGCAAGCGGAATTGCTGGCGATCGCGCGTCGGCATTTCGCGACGGTGTTGTCGCGCCCCGGCGCCTGGGCATTCTGGTGGCCGCGCTTTGAGCGCATCGTCGATTGGCTGGTCATGGAAGAGACGGCGCATCGCGCGACGACGGTCGAAAGCTTCAGCGAGCGGGACGGGAGGCTGACTTTGAGCGGCTTTCCCGGCGGGTCTTTCGAATTGACCGCCAAGGCCGACCGTATCGACCGCCTGGGCTCGGGCGCATTTCTGCTGATCGACTACAAGACCGGCGCCTTGCCAAAGAAAGCGACGATACGCGACGGATTTGCCCCGCAACTGCCGCTCGAGGCGGCGATCCTGCGCGACGGCGGTTTTGGCGAGGTTACCGGCACGCCGGCGGCGCTCGAATATTGGAAGCTTGGCGGTCGCGCGCCGGCCGGGCGGCGCTGTCCGATCGACGACGGCAAACCCGCCATGCTGGTCGAGCGCGTGCTGGCCAAGCTGCGGGCGCTGATCGCGCGCTTCGACGATCCCGAGACGCCTTATCTCGCGGTGCCGGCGGCCACGCGGCGGCCGCGCTTTTCGGATTACGAGCATCTCGAACGGGTCGGGCGCGGCGAGGTCGAGGAATGGTAGCCGCGCGCGGCCGTACCGCATCGCCCGCCGCCGATCCGCATGCCTCGGTATGGGTCGCGGCGTCGGCCGGGACCGGCAAGACCACGGTGCTGACCGAGCGGCTGCTGCGGCTGATGCTCGACGGCACCGACCCGGCGCGCATCCTGTGCCTGACCTTTACCCGCGCCGCCGCGGCCGAAATGGCGAACCGGCTGGACGGCGTGCTCGCCGGTTGGGCGACACTGCCCGACGGGGCGCTGGCGCAGGCGCTTTACGACTTGACCGGGGGATTTGCCGGCGAGGCGCTGACGGCGCGCGCCCGCCGGCTGTTCGCGCTGGTTCTCGACACGTCCGGCGGCATCAAGATTTCGACGATCCACGCCTTTTGCCAAACCTTGTTGCGGCGCTTTCCGCTCGAAGCCGAGGTGTCTCCGGAATTCGCCGTGATCGAGGAGCGCGGCGCCGGCGAATTGCTGGCCGAAGCCGCACAGCGCGTGATTATCGCCGCCCGCGACGGCGACGACCCCGACCTCGCCGAGGCGCTCGCCATTGTCGCCGACCACACGGCCGAGGAAACCTTTGGCGAATTGATGCAGGCGTTGGCCAAGGAACGCGGCAAGCTGCGCCGCACCTTGCGCGACGGCCACGCGGAACTGCGACACAAATTGTCCGCGGCATTGTCTTTGGCCGAAGACGCGACGATCGATTCCCTGGTCGAGGAGTTTTGCGCCGAGGGCGTCGCCGACGAGGCTGGCATGCGTGCCGCCGCCGAAGCGCTCGCGACCGGGTCGCCAGCTGATTGCGATCGAGCTTCGACGATTGGGGAATGGTACGCCGCCGAACCAAACCGCCGGCCCGGCATGCTGGACAAATATGAAGCGCTTTTCTCGACGGAGAAGGGCGAGATCCGCGACAAGCTGATCACTGCTTCGGCGGCTCGCAAGGCCGCTTGCAGTGTCGTTGAAATCCTCGTCGCCGAGGCCGAACGTGTTCTGCAACTGCGACAGGCGCGCGCTGCGGTCGTCGTGCGCGAGGCCACCTGCGCGGTCGCGCGGCTCGGCGACGCGTTGCTGCGCGAATTTGGCGAGGCCAAGCGGCTCAAGGGGGTGCTCGATTTCGACGATCTGGTGTCGATGGCGCTCGCCCTGCTGCGCCGGCCGGGAGTCGCACCCTGGGTTTTGTTCAAGCTCGATGGCGGGCTCGACCACATTCTGATCGATGAGGCGCAGGACACCAATCCCGAGCAATGGCAGATCGTCGCCGCCTTGGCCGAGGAATTTTTTGCCGGCGACGGCGCGCGCGCTTCGATCCGCACCATATTTGCGGTCGGCGACGCGAAGCAGTCGATCTTCAGCTTCCAGCGCGCCGATCCGCGGGCTTTCCTGGAGATGCGGCAGCATTTTCGGGAGCGGGTCAATGCCGCCAACCAGACCTGGCTGGAATTGCCGCTCGACACCTCGTTCCGCTCGACCGAGCCGATATTGCGGGCCGTCGATGCGATTTTTCGCCAACCCGAGGCGCGGCACGGAGTGGCGCTCGACGGCGGCGAAATCCGCCATTCTGCCGAACGCGCCGATCACGCCGGTCTTGTCGAGCTGTGGCCGCCGGTCGTGCCGTCGCGCGACGACGAGCCCGGCGCCGAGGAATTGCCGGTCGTCTACAAGCGCGCGGCCGAGCCCCATGCCCGGCTCGCCCGCGCCATCGCCGCGAAAATCGGGCAGTGGCTCGCGATCGGCGAGCGGCTGGCGGGGTACGACCGCCCGTTGCGACCGGGCGACGTCATGGTCTTGGTCCGGCGGCGCAACGAATTCGTCGGCGAATTGCTGCGCGAACTAAAACGCCGCGGCATCCCGGTCGCGGGCGCCGACCGCCTGGTGTTGACCGAGCAATTGGCGGTGCAGGATCTGGTGGCATTGGGTCGCTTTCTGCTGCTGCCCGAGGACGATCTGACGCTCGCCGCGGTCCTCAAAAGCCCGCTCTTCGACATCGACGAGGACGCGCTGTTCGATCTTTGCTATGCGCGCGACAAGGAAACGCTGTGGAATCGGCTGCGGCTGCGCGCCGGCGCCAGTGCGCAACTGCGCCGGGCCGCCGACCGGCTGTCGGCGTGGCTCGCCCGCGCCGATTTCGTCCCGCCCTACGAGCTTTACGGCGAGATCCTCGGCGCCGAAGGCGGGCGCCGCGCCCTGCTATATCGGCTCGGCCCTGAGGCCGAAGACCCGACCGACGAGTTTCTCGGCCTGGCGCTCGCCTATGAACGCGAGCACGTCCCGTCATTGCAGGGGTTTTTGCGCTGGCTGACGGCCGCCGATACCGAGGTCAAACGCGATTTCGCGGCCCGCCCGCGCGACGAGGTCCGCATCCTGACCGTGCACGGCGCCAAGGGCCTCGAAGCGCCGGTCGTCTTTCTGCCCGATACGATGGCGGTCCCGGACCAGAAGGTGACGGTGCTGTGGAGCGACGACGGGCTGCCGTTGTGGAAGCCGCCCGGCGACCATATGGCCGCCCGATACGTCGCCGAAAAATTGGCGTGGCGCGACCGCCAGATGCAGGAATATCGCCGCCTCCTCTATGTCGGCCTGACCCGCGCGCGCGACCGGCTCTACGTCTGCGGCTGGCAGACCCTGAAGCCGCCGCCGCAGGCATGCTGGCACACGCTGTGCCGCGCCGGTCTTGGCGAATATGCCCTGCCCTTCGACTTCGACACCAAAGCGTTGATCGGCGAAGAATACGGCTGGGCGGGCGAAGGGCTACGTATCGAGAGCCCGCAGATCGCCCCGCCCGAGCGCGCGCCGGCGGGCGCCGCGGCACCGGTAGACCAGCCGCCGCCCGACTGGGCGAGGCGGCCGCCGCCGCCCGAGCCCGATCCGCCGCGGCCGTTGTTCCCGTCGCGGCCGAGCGGCGACGAGCCGCCCGCCCTGTCGCCGCTGAAGATCGGCGGGCGCGACCGCTTCAAGCGCGGCCTGCTCGTCCATCGCTTGCTGCAGAGCTTGCCGCTATTGCCGCTGCCCGAGCGCGACGCGGCGGCGCGGCGATTTCTGGCGCTGCCGACCCATGCGCTGCCTGCGGACGAACAGGACGACATCCGCCGCGAGACCTTGGCTGTGCTGGCCCATCCCGACTTCGCGCCGCTGTTTGGCCCGCGCTCGCAGGCCGAGGTGCCGCTCGTCGGCCTGATCGCCGGCCATGCCGTGTCGGGGCAGATCGACCGCCTCGTCGTCGAGGACGACCGGGTATTGATCGTCGATTACAAAACCATGCGGCCGCTGCCGGCGAGCGAGGACGAGGTGGCGCCCATTTATCTGCGCCAGTTGGCGATCTACCGCGAGGCGTTGGCGCGGATCTATCCCCGCCGTGACATCCGCTGCGCCCTGTTGTGGACGCAAGGCCCGCTGTTGATGCCGATCAGCCCGCGGAAGCTCGCGGGGCTGGCACCTTGACGGCGCTTTTTCGCCACCCCTAATGTCAGGCCGGATTTTGAGGAGGACCATCGCGATGAAGCCGACCGCCGTCACCGACAGCAATTTCGCCACCGAGGTGCTTGGCGCGGAGGGGCCGGTGCTCGTCGATTTCTGGGCCGAGTGGTGCGGCCCGTGCAAGATGATCGCGCCCTTTCTCGAAGACCTCGCCGCCGACAAGGCCGGCAAGCTGACCGTCGCCAAGGTCAACATCGACGAGAACCCGCAATCTCCGACAAAATACGGGGTGCGCGGCATCCCGACGATGATCCTGTTCAAGGGCGGCAAGGTCGCCGCCACCAAAATCGGCGCGCTCCCCAAAACCAAGCTCTACGAATGGATCGACTCGGTCCTGTAAACGGCGACCGCGACCCTTACTGGTCACGCCACACGCTCGGCGCGCGGTTAGCCCACGCCGGGCGCTGCCATAAAACCGGGGTCCTGGAAAATCACCGAGATAACTCTTAGCAGGTTCGGTGCTCCGGGTGAGATTGGGAAAAGCTGCCTACGGATACCGACCTTTGTGGGGCACGGCAGCGTGTGGAGAGAATATCCGCACGTATCTACCATCCGCGATTAGTTTCGCGGATTTGAGTGTCCAATCCAAAGCTTCTTATTTGTCGCTCTGCATCCGCGAATCCCTGATTTGAAGAACTGAGGAACTAGCGCGATGCGCGTGTGACGCACTGTCAAAGGACGAAGTATTCGCGCCTCAGCGATTAAAGCCAGCGATTACAGATCCAGTTCGAGGACGGGGGTCTTGGAACGCGAGCAGCAGATCAGGACGTAGCGCTGGCGGTCGCCGGCGGAGAGGATCTGGTCGCGGTGGTCGGGCTCGCCCGAACGGTAGGGGGTCAGGCAGGCGGCGCAATAGCCCAGCTCGCACGAGGTGCGCACTGGGATGTCGTGGCGGCGCAATACGTCGATGATCGTCTCGCCCGCTGGGATCTCGTATTCGCCGCCGCTCTTCGCGAGCCGGACGCGAAACGGCCGCTCCTCGCCCAACGGCTCCGGAGGGCGCGCCGCCGGGCCGGTGAAATATTCGCAATGAACGGAACCTTCGGGCCATGCCGCGGCGGCGATGGCCGCGGCCTTCATCATGCCCGAGGGGCCGCAATAATACAGATGCGTTCCGGGCTTTGGGTCGCGCAGCGCCGCGGAGATGTCGAGCCCGCGCGCCGGATCGCCGCCGTCGTGATGGAAGCGCACCCGCCCCTGCGCCGCGAGCAGGTCGAAATCGTCGCGGAACGCCGTCGCCTCGGGCGAGCGCGTGCAATAGTGCAGCAGGAACTCGGCCCGGCGGCGGCGCAATTCGGCAATCATTGCCATGATCGGGGTGATGCCGATGCCGCCCGCCAGCAGCAGATAGCGCTCGGCCTCCTCGGTCAGCGGAAAGTTGTTGCGCGGCATCGCGGCTTCGACCGGGTCGCCGACGCGGACCCCCTCGTGCCAATGGCGCGAGCCTTCGCCCGCGGTCTCGCGCAATACGGCGATGCAGTAGCGCCGGCGTTCGGCCGGGTCGTTCCACAAGGAATAGTCGCGCACCGCACCCTCCGCGTGGCGCACTGCGATATGCGCGCCCGCGGCAAAGCGCGGCAGGTCGCGCCCGCGCGGGTCGACAAGCTCGTAGCCGTTGACCGCTTCGGCGAGATAGGTGATCGAACGGACGCGCAACAGCATCGGGAACTCCGCGCTCTCGGAGGCACTATGCCTGGATCGGCGGCGGCGCGCATCTGGCGATGTTGCGCAGTGCCGCGGCGGCGCCCAAGATCGCGGCCCGTTATCTTATTTTGGCCGAGGAGATCAAAGGATGCCGCTGCAATTGCGCCGGGTGGTGACCGGCCACGACGCCGACGGCCGCGCCGTCGTGCTGATCGACGAGACCGCCAAGAACCTGGCCTCGGCGCGGCCGGGTGCCACCGCCTGCGTCGTGTGGACGAGCGAAGGCTTTCCGGTCGACAACAACGGCAGCGACGACGAGGGGCGGCGCCAAACCGGCACGACGTTGGCGAACGGCACTGTCTTTCGCGTGCTCGAACTCGCCCCCGGCTCGGCGCCGCGCAACCACCGCACCGATTCGATCGATTACGCCGTCGTCATGAAGGGCGAGATCGACATGGAGCTCGACGAGATGACCGTGCATCTGAAGGCTGGCGACGTGCTGGTGCAGCGCGGCACGATCCACAACTGGGTCAATCGCGGCGCCGAACCTTGCGTCATCGCCTTTGTGCTGATCGCCGCCGAGCCGGTCACCGCCGGCGGCCGCGTGCTGCGCGCCCAGGGCTAAGGATATTTTGCCGCCACGCAGGGGCTACGGCCTCCGTCCACGCGGGTGTTTTCCGCCGAGGCTCGCCAACGCCTACCGGCGGCGGCCCGAATTGCGAAACCAGCCATGCGGCTGCGTTTGCTGCTGCACCTGGCGCTGATGCTCGACGATCCACGCCTCGGCGTCGGTTTCGGTGCGAAAGCTCCGTACCGTGGTCGGATGACTGTCTGGGATGTTGACCTCGACACCGAATGACCCGTCTTCAAACGGGATCACCCGATAGGTCGCCGCTGCGTGGGGGTGAGTCTTCAGCATCGTCCTATGCAATCGGTTTGGGATTGCGATCCGCCGTATAACGAGCCCTATGCCGAGGGCTACGCCCGCAGATTCGGCGGGAACTCGTTTTCCGCACCACACGCGGAACAGGTAGCGACATCAATGTTGACGCGTTGCGCCGGACCCATGCCCGAGGCAATCACGGCCCCGCAATTGCCGCACTGGTAATCGGTGTCGCCACTCCCGCGGACCAGCGGTTTCGCCTCCTCCGGCGAACGATATTCGCCGGCGGCCGATGGCGGCCGCGTAACCTTCAGCGCAACAGACGGCATAGAACCGGGCTCCTTTCACGATCGAGCAAGCTGGTCCTCCGTACGACGCGCTGGTGGCCGTCAAGCCGGCTCTCCACCCGGTATCGCAGCACGCTCGCCGCTTCGGGCAGTGAGCCGGCGCGTCCCGGTGGCCCATTAAGGCTCCGGCGGTTGCGCCCCATTATCGACGCGCTCCGCCAGACGCTCGTATTCGCGGGCGGTTTCGTGCAAATGCTCCCTGATCGCAGGCGTGGTAGCGTCGCCGGCCAAACGTCTGACCCGTGCCGCGTGACGCCGGTAGTAATCAGCCGGCATCGCCGATGTCGTTGGCGGGTAATCCATGCGGACCTGCCGATCAGTAGCCTTCGCGCTCAAGGCGCTTGCGGAGCATCTTGCGATGGCGCCGAATTGCTTCCCCCAGCTCGCGCACGCGGCGTTCCGATGGCTTTTCATAGGCCCGGCGCCGTTTCATCTCACGGAACGTACCCTCGCGCTGCATTTTTTTCTTCAGAACGCGCAGCGCGGCATTGATGTCGTTGTTGCGGACAAAGACCTGCATCGCGGGGCTGCCCTTACCTCTTCGTGCTCGCTTTAAAAAAAGAGAAACGGTTCCGGCCGGGCTCCCGGCGGCGAGACTACACCAGCCGCAAATCCACTGCGGAGGTCTTGCCCTGGTTGCCGCGCTCCAGTTCGAAACTCAGCCGCTGGCCTTCGTTTAGATTGCCGATGCCGGCGCGCTCGACTGCCGAGATGTGGACAAACACATCGTTCGAGCCGTCCTCAGGCTGAATAAAGCCATAGCCTTTTTGGGAATTGAACCATTTCACGGTTCCGATTGTCATTGTCGTCTTTCGCAAACAAGGGGATCACCGCCGCTCGAACGACCGGCGGGGTCAAACGACGACACTGAACGGGGAGCAGGTCCGGCGCTCGATTGCGCTTGGAGGGGCAAGCCGAACGATGAAGAAGTCGACGCGTCTAATGTGGGCGTCCGCGACTGGTTTACAAGCGACGCGCGCCGGTTGCGCGAGCCGCGGCCGCCATGGCGACACGTGAATCCAGCGAGCGCACAGCACGTTATATTCGCGCACAAAGCCTTGACACAGCTTGTCGTTTCGCCGCGAAATTGGCGCTCTTGGGACAAAATTTCCGGATTATTCCCGTCAAGCCGGAATTCGGTTGAAGCTCGACGGAGGGCGATGGCCGATCGGGCTGCGTGCCGGCCGGTCCGCGGCTCTTGTCAGCTGCGGGGGGCGTGTTTGCCGAGGATCCGCTGCAACGTGCGGCGGTGCATCTTGAGGCGGCGGGCGGTCTCCGAGACGTTGCGGTCGCACAGCTCGAACACCCGCTGGATGTGCTCCCAGCGCACCCGGTCGGCCGACATCGGGTCTTCGGGCGGCTCGGGTGCCGCGTCCTCCTGGGCGAGGAGCGCGCGCTCGACCGCGTCGGCGTCGGCCGGCTTTGGCAGATAGTCGATGGCCCCGGCTTTGACCGCGGCGACCGCGGTCGCGATGTTGCCGTAGCCCGTCAGCATGACGATGCGGGCACCAGGCCGCGCCTGGCGCAATGCGGTCACGACATCGAGTCCGCGCCCGTCGCCGAGCCGCATGTCGACAACGGCGAAGGCCGGCGGCCGCTCGGTCACGGCGGCGGTGCCGGCGGCCACGCTCTCGGCGGTGGCGACGACAAAGCCGCGGCGCTCCATCGCCCGCGCCAGGCGCTGGCACAACGGCGCATCGTCGTCGACGATCAGGAGGGTGCGTTCAGTCTCGGGAAGACCGCGCAATGCCGTGGACGGGCCGTCGGCGGCAGCGGGTCGGATCGGTCGGTCGATAGCGTTCATCAGGCTCGCCTATGGCGCCGGGCGCGGCGGGACTGGCCGGCTAACGCAGCTCGCGCGCCAACGCCGCAGCGGGTCGGATTTTTTCTACCGCTTCCAGATTGGCACGGCTCCACGAAATCGCAACATGGGCGCCGCCTTCTTCGAGATTCTCGAAGGTCAGCCGGGCGCCGCTGCGCTCCAACAGGCTCTGCGCGATAAAGATGCCGAGCCCCATATGGTCGGCCGCACCCGAGCGCGTCGACAGGTAAGGCTCGCCGAGCCGGCCGAGCAGATGCAGCATAAAACCCGGCCCGTCATCGGTGATCTCGACCGTCACCCGGCGCACGTCCCAAAACGTGGCGACGGTGACTTCGCGGCGGGCGAATTGGACCGCGTTCTGGATCAGATTATTGAGCCCGTGCATGATCTCGGGGCTGCGCCGCACCTGCGGCTCGTCGTCGTCGGCCGAGCCGGTGGCGGCGAAGATCAAGCGGATGCCTCGCTCGCGATGGGGTGCCCCGGCCGCCTCGACCAGGGCCGAGATCGACAGCCGCGTATAGGGCGAGCCGCCATCCTCCTCGGGCCGCTGCGACAGCTCGGCGAGGATCCGGCTGCAGCGCTCGGATTGGCTCAGCAATAGGGCGGCGTCCTCGGCATGCGGGCTATCGGACGGCAAGTCGCGCACCAGCTCCTTGGCGACCACCGCGATCGTGGCGAGCGGGCTGCCGAGCTCATGGGCCGCGGCCGCGGCGAGCGCGCCGACCGCCGAGACCCGTTGCTCGCGCGCCAAGGCCAGCTGGGTCGCTGCGACCGCGTCGCGCAGCCGGCGCGCGTCCTGCGCGACACTCCAGGTGTAGCCGGCGATAAACAGGGTCGCCAACACCAGCGCCGTCCAGATGCCGACGACGATCTCGGGCGGAAACATCAGCGGTGCTGGCCCGGTGCGCCAGGGCAGCGGGAAATGCCACAATGCCAAGACGCTGATCGCGGCGACGGCAAGGATCGACAGCACGATCACCGGCCGGCGCGACAGGATCGTCGCCGCCACCGTAACCGGCGCCAGGATCAGGATCGAGAACGGGTTCTGCAATCCGCCCGTCAGATAGAGCAGGATCGCGAGCTGGAAAATGTCGTAGCCGAGGCAGAGTTCGGCGTAACGCTCGCTGAGTTCGCGCGCGACCTGGCGGCGGACGATCAGCACGACGTTGAGCACTGCCGAAGCGGCGACGACGGCGAGTGCGGAGATCAGCGGCAGATGAAACCCGAGCCCGTAATGGACGGTCAGCAGCGCCAGGGCCTGCCCGGCAATCGCAACCCAGCGGATCGGCACCAGGGTGCGCAGGCTGATGCGGCCCGATTCGGGGTCGGGATCGGTGACGGCGGGAAGCGGGGTATCGGTCACGACAAGATCCCGTCTGGTGGCGCCTGTGCGGTGTTCGTCTGATTTGGCCGGCGCGCGGGCGGCGCATGCCAGCCCGATGCTGGCCGATGGCAGCCTTACGCGCCATATAGGGGCGATGCCCGCGCCCGCGATAGAAGTCAAGAACCTGGTCAAAACCTATCCGTCCGCGATCGCGGTCGACGGGATCAGCTTCAGCATCGCCCGCGGCGTCATCGCGGCACTGCTCGGCGGCAACGGCGCCGGCAAGACGACCACCCTGTCGATCGTGCTCGGCCTGCTGTTGCCGACCGCGGGCACGGTGCATGTCCTCGGCGAGGATATTCTGCGCCATCGCTACCGCGTCTTGCCGAGGATGAATTTTTCCTCGCCGTTTGTCGACCTGCCGCATCGGCTGACCGTGCGCCAGAACCTGCTGATCTATGCCCGACTCTATGGTTTGCGCCGGCGGCGCGAGCGGATCGCGACGCTAGCCGAGGATTTGCAGATCGGCGCCTTTCTCGACCGGCCAGCGGGGAAATTGTCGGCCGGGCAAAAGACGCGCGTCGCACTCGCCAAGGCGCTACTGAACGACCCCGAGTTGTTGCTGCTCGACGAACCGACTGCCTCGCTCGACCCCGACACCGGCGATTGGGTGCGCAGCTATATCGAAGGCTGGCAGGCGCGGACTCGCGCGACGATCCTGATGGCCTCGCACAACATGGCCGAAGTCGAGCGGATGTGCTCGGACGTGCTGATGATGAAGACCGGAAAGATCGTCGATCGCGGCAGCCCGCGGGCGCTGGTCGCGCGTTACGGCCGCGCCAATCTCGAAGAGGTGTTTCTGCACATCGTCCGTCAGCCCGAACCGGAGCTGGAGCCGGTATCGTGAGCCGCGCGGCTTACGGTAAAGGCGGATCGCTCGGCCGCGTCTGGGCGATGCTGTTGCGCTATCTCTATTTGCTGCGCAGCTCGTGGCCGCGCACCTTGGAGCTGATCTATTGGCCGACCTTGCAGATGCTGATCTGGGGCTTCATGAGTCAGTTTCTTTATGTCAACAGCAATTACGTTTTTCGTGCGTTCGGCGTGCTGCTGGCTGCGGTCATGCTGTGGGACGTGCTGTTCCGCGGCCAGCTCGGTCTGTCGATCTCGTTTCTCGAAGAGATGTGGGCGCGCAATCTCGGGCATCTGTTCGTGACGCCGCTGCGCGCCTATGAATGGGTCGCCTCGCTGTTGTCGATGAGCCTGATCCGCGTGCTGATCGGCGTCGTGCCGGCAGCATTGCTGGCGATCGTGCTGTATCACTATTCGATTTTCTCGCTGGGCCTGCCGCTGATCGCGTTTTTCGCCGTGCTGCTGGCGATGGGCTGGGCCCTGGGGCTGGCGATCTGCGGGATGATCCTGCGCCACGGCATGGGGGCGGAGAGCCTCGCTTGGCTCGCGGTGTTCACCTTGTCGCCGATCAGCGCGGTCTATTACCCGGTCTCGATCCTGCCGGGCTGGCTGCAGCACGTCGCCTGGGCATTGCCCTCGACCTATGTCTTCGAAGGCATGCGGACATTGCTGTTTCATAAAGTGTTCCGCGCCGATTACCTGGTAACCGCGGCGGCGCTCGACATCGTCTTCCTGGCGCTGGGTGCGGGCGTCTTTTACCTCTCGTTTCGCGGCGCTCGGCAGCGCGGCGCTTTGTTGCAGATGGGGGAGTAAGCCCGCAGCGCCCGCGGGCTATTTGGCCGCGCCAAGCACGGTGAAGCCCTGCTTTTCAAAGGCCGGCCTTGCTGCCGGCGACTCGAGAAAGGCGAGGAATTTCACGGCATCGGGGTTCCGGCTCGCCGCCGTCAGCGCGATTGGATAGATGATCGGCGGGTGGGTGTCCTCGGGAAACACCCCGGCGACTTCGACATTGGGATCGGAGGCGGCGTCGGTCGCATAGACGATGCCGAGCGGCGTCTCCTTGCGGTCGACGAACAGCAATGCCGCGCGCACATTCTCGGCGCCGGCGACGTGCGGTGCGACCGAATCCCAAACCCCGAGCTTTTCGAGCGCGGCCTTGCCGTATCTGCCGGCCGGTACGCTGGCGGGATCGGCCATCGCCAGCCGCCCGCCCTTCGTCATCCCGACCAGATCGAAGCCGGGCTTGATGTCGATCTTGACGCCGCTTCCCGCCGGCGCCACCAGCACCAGCCGGTTGCCGAGCAAATCTTTGCGCGTCGCCGGCTGGATCAGGTTGCGCTTCTGCACGTAATCCATCCAGGCGAGATCGGCTGAGATGAAGATGTCGGCCGGGGCGGCGCTTTCGATCTGCTTTGCTAATTGCGAACTCGCCGCATAGGAGATTTTGACCGGTGCGCCGCCTTGGCGCTCAAAGGCGTGGGCCGCATCATCGAGCGCGTTTTTCAAACTGGCGGCGGCAAAGACGACGACGTTGTCGGCTTGCGCCGCCCGGACGGGGCCGAGCCCAAGCGCCAGGATGAAGATGGCGGCGCAGACGCGCAGCATGACAGGCATAAAGTTTCTCCCGATGACGGCCTTATCAGAGCTCGTCGATTCAGCTGGTGCAAAAGCCCATGCTGGCGCCTGAGGGGGATCGGCATCACCGATGCGGCTTGCGCGGCGGGGTGATCGGGAAGCTGCTGGCATCCTCGACGTCGATGTTGACGACGTTCGACACAAATCGGCCCCCCGCCTTGTCGCCCGGCGCGACGATGCGGGCAAAACCGTCTTGACCGAGCGGTTGGCCGCCGGCCGCGTACGCAACCATGATTTGGTTGCCGCCAAAAAATGGGTCGAACTCGCCGGCGCCAAACACCGATTGATAGCAATCGCTGCCAGTGACGATAACGATTTTATGCAGGATGTCGTTTTTTACGGTCGGGGCGACGACAATGCCGCCGACCGGCGGGCTGTTCAGCAGATCCCATAGCAGCGCGCCGGTGAAGGATTGGGTGACGACCGATCCCGCGGCAAAATAGGTGACGTTGGCCTGGGCCGCCGGCAATTGTTGCAGGCTGTTCAAATCGAAGACCGAGGGCTTCGTCACCTCGCCGGTGACGGTGAAGGAGGTCGACGGGCCGCCTGGACAGGCCGCCCTGAGCGGTGAACCGCCGGCGCCGGCCAACAGCACAGCGGCGAATAGGACGCGCGCAATCATGGCGGACCTCCAGGTAATGTATTTCGCGATCTCGAAAACCGGCCGGCGAGCGTCGGCCGCGCTGGTTGTGGTCGGCAACGATATATTCTCTTGGATATATCGCGGTCAAACCCGATTTGCGTTCCGCCCGCGCCCGCTGCAGGCTCGCATCCGCGCGAGGGCCGCGCGCCCTGCGAGCAGCAGCTATGCTCGCCCGACGGCTAAGCCGGGTCAGCACCCGAATTCGGACCCGGAAAGGCACCGGGCTATCGTAACGGAAAGGTTTGCGTATGCCGTCGCGTTACACAGCGACCGATGCCGACGCCTATCACCGGCTGATGGGCCGTTGGAGCCCGCTATTGGCGCGCGAGCTGATCGCCTGGGGCGGGATCGGCGAAGGCGAGCGTGTGCTCGATGTCGGCTGCGGCACCGGCAGCCTGGCGTCGGTGCTCTCGGCGCGGCCGGAGCCGGCGGCGATCGTCGGGGTCGACATCGCGGCACCCTATATCGCGCATGCCAGCAGGCTGTCGGACGATCCGCGGCTGAGTTTTGTGACCGGCGACGCGGCCGCGCTTGCTTTTCCCGACGACAGCTTTGACCGCGCTTATTCGTTGCTGGCGCTCAATTTCATGCCCGATCCGGGACGCGCGCTCGCCGGCATGCGGCGGGTTACCCGCGCCGGCGGGGTCGTCGCCGCCGCGGTCTGGGATTTTCCGGGCGGCCTTGTTTATCAGCGGATCTTTTGGGATACCGCCGCGGCGCTCGATCCCGGCGCGGATCGGGCCCGCGCCCGCCATTATTCGAGCCCGTTGAACGGGCCGGGCGAACTCGTCGCCGCCTTCGTCGCCGCGGGGCTCGACCGGGTCGAAGGCCGCTCGCTGACGATCCGCATGGACTACCGCGACTTCGCCGACTATTGGACGCCGATCGAGAACGCCCAGGGGCCGGTCGGCGACTATGTCAAGGGCCTGACGCCGGACCGACTCGAAGTACTCGCGGCAGCCGTCCGCCGAGCCTATCTCGCCGGCGGACCCGACGGGCCGCGTTCGCTGGCGGCGACCGCCTGGGCCGCGCGCGGCGACAAGTAACGGCTGCGATGTCTGCGCGGCCGCCTGCTCCCACACTTCGCGGTCGTCCCGCAGGCGCAGCGCTGTGGGCGACGCCGCTCGACCGCCGCTCGGCGATCGCGCTGTCGCGGCAGTTGGCGACCGCTCTGCGACAGGCAATTGTTGAAGGCAATTTCGGCGCCGGGGCGCGTCTGCCGTCGACGCGGATGTTGGCGGCGGAGCTCGGCATTGCCCGGAGCACGGTCGTCGCGGTCTTCGAACAGCTCGCGGCCGAAGGCTACATCGCGTCGAAGCCGCGCTCGGGCTACTTTGTTCCAGCACCGCTGGCGACACCAGGGCGCGCCGCTCAGGAGGATATCGCGCCGGTTGCGGCGAGGACGGTCTCCCGTCAAGGCCAAATCCTGCGCTCCTTGGCCCCGCCGGCGCCAGGGGCGGCCCTTCCGTTTGAATTGGGCCACGCCGAAATCGACGCACGTTTTGTCGCGACTTGGAAACATTTGGCGTCGCGCGTGCTGTCTGGCCGGTCGCGGCTGTCATGGAACTACGGCGACGCGCAGGGCGAACCGGAATTGCGCAATGCGGTGGCCGAATACTTGGCCGCGGCGCGCGGTGTACGCTGCGAACCGGAGCAGATCGTACTGACCTCGGGGACCCAGCAAGGGCTGAGCCTGGCGGCCCGCGTCCTGATCGACCCCGGAGATACGGCGTTTGTCGAGGATCCCTGCTACCGCTCGGCGGTTGATATTCTGCGTGCCGTCGAGGCGCGGATCGTGCCGGTGCCGGCCGACGACGATGGCCTGAACATCGCTGCCGCGCCGGCTAACTCTAGGCCGCGCCTCGTTTATACGACACCGTCGCGCCAGTACCCGCTTGGCATGCCGATGCCGCTCCCTCGCCGGGCCGCGTTGCTCGCCTGGGCCGAGGCGGTCGGCGCTTGGATCATCGAAGACGATTACGAAAGCGAGTTTCAACCGGCGGCCCGCCTCCTGCCCTCGTTGCAGGGCCTCGATCGCGGCGGGAGGGTTATTTATCTCGGCACCTTCAGCAAATTGCTGTTCCCCTCGCTGCGGCTTGGTTATGCGGTGCTGCCCGCGGATCTCGTGGCGCCATTCGCGGGCGCCCGGCATCTCGCCGACCGGCAAAGCTCGGGCCTACTCCAGGCGGTCATGACCGAGTTTATCCTCGGCGGGTATTTTGCCCGCCATTTGAAACGCATGCGCTCCCTCTACGCGGAACGGCAGGCGCTGTTGACTGCGCTGTTGCAAAGCCGTCTTGGCGGGCTTCTTCGATTGCGGCCGGACGAGTGCGGCGGGATGTATGTGACCGGCTGGCTTTCCTCGGCCTGGTCGGATCAGGCGGTCGCTCGGGCGCTGGCGGCCACTGGCGTCGCCGCCGTGGCGCTTTCGGCATTGACCCTCGCCACCCCGCGACCGCCGGGGCTGGTGCTCGGCTACACCGGCTTTGGCGAGACCGCGATAGCGCGCGCCGTCGACCGCATGGCGGCGGTGTTTGATGGTCAAACTGGTCTGGTCAATTCTCGAAAACTGGAGCTTTGTTCCGACCAACCGGCTCGTTAGATTAGGCGATGCCGATAGTTTTTCCGGAGCCCACGAACATGCCCGACAGCGCCTCTTTGCCCGATTTCGCGCCGACCGCTCGCACGCGCGTCCGCCGGCGCCATGATCGCGGCCGGTACGACCGGGAAACCATTTACGCCATCATCGACGCCGCCTTGCTATGCCATGTCGGATATGTGATCGACGGCTTGCCCTACGTCACGCCGACCCTGTTCTGGCGCGAGGGCGAGCGGCTCTACTGGCACGGGTCGTCGGCGAGCCGGATGCTGCGCAAGCAGACCCAGGGGATCCCGGTCTGCGTTACGGTAAGCCATGTCGACGGCTTGGTCGTCGCGCGCTCGGGCTTTCATCATTCGCTCAACTACCGCGCGGTGATGGCTTTCGGCAGCGCCGCGATCGTCGACGACGACGAAATCAAGACGGCGGCGCTCAACGGCTTTGTCGATCGCCTCTACCCCGGCCGCAACCGGCAGATCCGGCCGATCCTTCCGCAGGAATTGAAGGCCACGACGTTGATGAGCATGGTCATCGACGAAGCCTCGGCGAAGGTCCGCACCGGCGGCCCGATCGACGACGAAGCGGATTATGCACTCGACTGCTGGGCCGGGGTCGTCCCAATCGACACGCGCGTCGGCGCCGCGATCCCGGACGAGCGGCTGAAGCCCGGCATCCCCGCGCTCGACGGCCTCGACCCGTGGGTCGAAGGCGGTGTGTTGTCGAAGATCCTGGGCGCGCTGGCGCGGCGGGAGCGCGAGTGATGGAGCACACGCCGCCGCCGCTGACGCTTGCCGCGGCACTCGCTTTGCCCTTGCCCGCCGGGCGCGGTTCGGCCGAGGCGTTCTGCGACGGCGACCTCGAGATCCGGTTCTACGCGCCCAAAGGCCATGACCCGCAGACCCCGCACGACCGCGACGAACTCTATATAGTTGCCTCAGGGGCCGGCCATTTCCGCGTCGAAGACCGGCTGGCGCCGTGCAAGACCGGCGATTTGTTGTTCGCCGCCGCGCACGCGACGCACCATTTCGAAGAGTTTTCGAGCGATTTCGCGGTGTGGGTCGTCTTCTACGGCGCGCAGAAGTAATGCCGCCTCTTCGAACTGCCGGCGAGATAAGACTGGTCCACAGCTCCGACATCCATGTCGACGAGGGGTGGATCGCGGCGGCACAGGATGGCGACGGCACCGCCGGGCTCGCCGCGGTATTGGCAACCGCGCGGGCGTTGCAGGCCGACATCGTATTGCTGGCGGGCGACACTTTTGAGGCCAACCAATTGAGCGCCCCGGTGATCGACCGCGCCGGCCAGCTGCTTGCCGACGCCGGGATGCTAGTTGTGATCCTGCCCGGCAATCACGACCCGGCAATGCCGGATTCGGTCTTTGTCAAAGGCGGGTACGCGCAGATCCCGAGCCTCGCGGTCATCGGCATGACCCATGACGAGGCGATCGCGTTCGGCGCCTTCGATCTCGAAATCTGGGGGCATGCGCATCGCGATTATTTCGACATGCCGCCGTTGCGCGGGCCGCGCCCGCGCACCACCCGCTGGCAGGTCGCGCTCGGGCATGGCCATTACGAGCCTCCGGCAACACGCGCCAACCCGTTGCGCCCATCCTGGGTCTTTGGCGACGAGGAGATCGTGGCGACCGCGGCGGATTATTTGGCGCTCGGCCATTGGGACCGGCCGATGCAGGTCGGCGACGGCAGGGTGCCGGCCTATTATTCGGGCTCGCCGGCATTGGCGCGGACGGTCAATCTCGTGCGCCTGAGTACGGCGGGCGGGGTTATCGTCTCCCGCGAGGCATTGCGGCGCTGAGCGCCGGTGCAATCGGGACGATGGAGGGGCGGCGCGCTCAGTTGCGCAGGGCCGCGATCTCTTTCGGAATGTCGCCGAGTTCCGCCAGCACCTCCTCGGTGTGCTCGCCGAGGGCTGCGGCGAAGGGCTGCGCCGCGATCGGCGCGGCGGAGAAGCGGAAGGGCGGGTTGAGCGCGAGAAACGCGCCGCCGGCATCGGCGATCTCGGCGAAAGCCTGGCGATGCGCGAGTTGCGGGTCGGCCATCGCTTCCTTGACCGTGCGGTAGGGCGAGGACGGCACCCCGTTGCGATCGAAAATCGCTTGCACCTCGGCCGTGGTCAGCGTCTTCGACCACAATTCCAGCTCGTCGACGAGATCGCCCCAATGCCGCCGCCGATCGCCGTACAGGGCGAAGCGCGGGTCGGTGGTCCAGCCCGGATGACCGCTGGCGGCGGCGAGGTTTTGGAATGTCCGCTCGCTGGCGATCGCCAGCATGATGTAGCCGTCCTTGGTCGCGATCGGGCCAAAGATCGGCCGGCCGGGCGGCGTCACCGGAAACTGTGCGGCCTGGATTTCGCTCAAGGTCAAGGTCAGCATGCTTTCGAGCATCGACACGTCGATCATCTGGCCCTCGCCGGTCAACTGGCGGCGGTAGAGGGCGGTCATGATCGCGCCGAAGGCATAGGTGCCGGTCAACACGTCGGCGATAAAGATGCCGCAATAATCCGGCCGCCGCTCCTCTTCCTGGTGGGCGATTTGGGCGAGATCGTAGCCCGAAGAGGCGTGGATCACCGGGGCATAGGCCGGCAGCTCGGCGGACGGCCCGGTCTGGCCGTAGCCGGAAATCGCGCAATAGACGATATCCGGTTTGATCTCTTTCATTGCCGGGTAATCGAGGCCAAAGCGCCGCATGACGCCGGGCCGAAAATTCTCGACGACGACATCGGCGGTGGCGACGAGCCGGCGCGCCGCCTCGACTCCACGCGGCGATTTGAGGTCGAGCACGACGCTCTTCTTGCCGGCGTTCAACTGACCAAAGCTGGTGCTGGCGCCGGCGCGCAACGGCGGGCGGGTGCGCATCATGTCGCCCTCGGGCGCCTCGATCTTGATCACCTCGGCGCCGAGATCGGCCAGCATCCGCCCGCAATGCGGGCCGGCGATCGTCGTCGTAAAATCGAGCACCCGCAGCCCGCCCAAAGCACTGTCCATCCCCGCCCTCCTCCCGCGTCCGTAGAGCAGGGTCGGACTGGACATGAAAAAGTCAAGCGGCCGACATGCTGGCCGCTGACTTCCGACACGGGCTTGCGTTTTGCCGGGCACGGTGCGAAGAGAGCCGCCGACAAGCGGAGGGAGGTTCAACATGGCGTTTCGCAACATCCAGGCGGGAATGGCGACCTATCGCGGCCACGGCGGCGACCGCGGCGAAGCGTATTACGCGCACCCGGCCAATGCCGGACCGCATCCCGGCGTCGTCGTGATCCATCACATGCCGGGCTGGGACGAATGGACCTGCGAGGTCGCGCGCAAATTCGCCCATCACGGCTATGCCGCGGTGGCGCCGAGCCTTTATTTCCGGGTCGGCGACGGCGCCCAGGAGGAGGTCGTCAGCAAGGTGCGCGAGGGCGGCGGCGTCCCCGACGAGCAGATGCTCGGCGACGTAACCGGCGCCATCGATTTCCTGCGCTCGCAGCCGCATGCCAGCGGCAAGGTCGGCGTCATCGGCTTCTGCTCAGGCGGCCGGCAGACCTATCTCGTCGCGGCCAAGCTCTCGCACCTGATCCAGGGGGCGGTCGACTGCTGGGGCGGCAACGTCATCGTCGACGACAAGTCGCGGCTGACCAAGGCCCAGCCGACGGCTCCGATCGAATTTACCGAAGGCATCAATTGCCCGCTCCTCGGCCTCTTCGGCAATGAAGACCCGAACCCGTCGGCCGATCAGGTCAACCGCACCGAGGCGGAGCTGAAAAAGCACGGCAAGAATTATGAGTTCCACCGCTATGACGGCGCCGGTCATGCGTTCTTTGCGCATTATCGCCCGAATTACCGGCCGGAACAGGCAGTCGACGGCTGGCACAAGGTCTTTGCCTTCTTCCACAAGAACCTCGGCGCGCCTCGCACCTAATTAACGCTGGCGGCCAGCCGGCCGGCCGATGATCGACGCGGCCATCGTCGGTCTCGGCCGCTGGGGCCGGACCTTGGTCGAGGCGGTTCAGGGTGCGAGCAGCCGGTTGCGCTTTACCCGCGCTGTCGTTCGCAGACCTGGAGCGCATCTCGATTTCGCGGCGAAGCAAGGGCTCGCCATCGCTGAAGATCTTGCGACGGTGCTGGCGGACCCGAGCATTGATGCGGTCGTGTTGGCGACACCGCATTCGCTGCACTGCGGCCAAATTCTCGCCGCCGCCGCAGCGGGCAAGCATGTTTTTTGCGAAAAGCCGCTGACCTTGACCAAGGCCGAAGCGATGCGGGCAATCAGCGCCTGCGAGGCTGCGGGCGTGGTGCTCGGCGTCGGCACCGACAAGCGGTTTTACCCGGCCTTACGCGCGCTGGCGCGGCTGGCCGAGGATGGCGAACTCGGCCGCATCCTTCATGTCGAAGCGCATTTCAGCAACGAGGTCGCCGGCTCGTTCTCGGAATGGCGATTTTCCGCCGAGGAGTCGCCGGCCGGCGGGCTGACCGGGACCGGGATTCACATGCTCGACGCGCTGGTCGGGCTGGCGGGGCCGGTGCGCCGGGTGCAGGCGCTGCTGTTGTCGCACAAGCCGCCGCCCGATCCGCTCGACAGCCTTTCGGTGCTGCTCGAATTCGCCTCCGGGGTCAGCGGCACGCTGGCGGCGG
>Ga0210398_10000952_pt1 | contig 31327 bp, 19 predicted proteins | sample IncBWC4OmetaG_FD_161047 | JGI IMG/M metagenome (GOLD analysis project Ga0210398, IMG submission 161047) | Forest soil microbial communities from Barre Woods Harvard Forest LTER site, Petersham, Massachusetts, United States - Inc-BW-C-4-O | ecosystem: Environmental > Terrestrial > Soil >... | reverse complement strand
AGGGCATGGGCGACGGGCCCCACCAGCACCGGACTGTTGATGCAGAGCAGCACCGAGAAAGCTCCGACCCCCTCGGCCACCACCCCAGCCCAGCAGACCCCGCTGTTATACCAGAATGGGCTTTGTCGCGACTCGTCACTCAACGCCATCCCGTCATAGTTGTGGCGGCACAGAAAACTGTCCGTGATGTAGATGGCAATGCACGGCCCAACCACAGCGACGGACAAGGAAAGGAAATTGTTCAGTGAATCGAAGAAATTTGAGATGAATAGAGCATAGATGGTGAGAGAGAGAGCCATTATGCCGTCGACCGCCACAGTCACCGCTCGGCGGGCCTTAATCCCGACGGCTTGCAATGCCAGCCCTGAACTATACGCGGTGAGAACGTTGTTGATGACCGAGCTGACGATAATGAACAATAAAAATATCGGGTAGAACCAGGCGGGAAGAATGGCCGCAAAGGAAGTCTGCGGATCGGTCATATCGACCGCTGTTCCGGCCAGCGCCCCTACAGACGAAATCAAGACGGCGGGCACGAAACACCCCAAAGTCGTCCAGATCACGATTCCTTTCGCTGGGGTGTCTACCGGAAGATAACGGGTGTAGTCAGCCGCCGTAGGCCAGGACATCGGACTCGATGCGATGATCACGAGCCCCATGAGAGCCGCCGCCCATGTCGCCGCGGTGTTCGGCGAACCCGGCGGAGTGTAGTGCAGATTAGCGTGATTGACCACGAACCAGGCCAACAGCAGGAAACACAACGTCAGCCCAACTGTGAAATAGCCGCTCAGACCAACAATGGTTTGATGGCCGTAGATACTGATAGTGATGGTGGCGATACTTATGGCCAACACCATGGCCAGTTTCCAGGCGAACGTGGCGGTGATCCCACAGGCGTTAATGAGTGCAAAACCTGCCAGCGCGCCCATGGAGATGTTGACCGCTTCGTAAGCGACCAGAATCCCCCAAACGACGAGAGCCACGTTTACGCGATTGCCGCGGATTCCAAACATGGCCCGCATCACCACCGCCCCAGCCGTTCCGGATGTTGGACCGCTCAGGGAAACGAGGCCGACCAGCACCCAATAAAGGTTTCCCACGACGATAGCGCCGATCGCGGGCCAAAGTCCCAGGCCAAGCTTGATCATCGCGCCGCCCAGGATGATATCCAGGTAGATGGTGTTGGGGGCGGCCCAGACCAGGAACAACTCTCGCGCGCGCCCATGCCGCTCCCCGTGAGGAATGAGGTCTATACCGCGGGCTTCGACGCGGCCGAACTGATCGCCCTTCGGTAGGACCGCCTCGGTGGGCTCCGGCGGTGTCGAATTCGTTAAGATCTCGCACCTCGACCCGGTCTCTATGGAAAATAAAGGGATTCTCGTTGTTCGCCGCCTGGATACTTCGCTCCTTCGCTCCAGCCCGACCGCGAATAGGCTTGCCAAAAAGTAGCGCTGGAGAAATAGGAGTTGGCATTCAGCCAGTTCATCCTGCGACGCACATACAAAGAGCCATGAACGTCGTTCGTTCCGGGATTTGCATCGTTTAGCTGGCCCTCGCCCTTTTAGGAATCAAGTTTGATCGACTTACAATAATTTCAAATCTTGACCCCCACCGAAGCTCCGGCATCTTGGCGCGCGACCTTCAATGAGATTCGTAGAATCTAGAGTGATCCTCCGTGTTCGTATAGCTCGTTGTTTGGATTGTCGGCATCCATCAAACGAATGTCCGGTACGAAGAGGGGCCGTCATAAGATAGGGCTGTTCGAATGATTCGTTTACGGCCGCGCTGAATCGCGTGACGCCGACGGGGTGTACCATTGCCGGCTCCCGGGAAATCGCAATCCGCACAATCAATGGACGACGAGAGCTCTCCGTCCGTCGAACGAAGCGCCGAAAAGAACAGGAAGACGCAAAGTTACGGCCTTCGCACGGAAATTCTCTCTCCCATGGAAACGCTGGCGCAGTCCGTTTCGACGATCGCTCCGACTGCGACGCCCGCCATCACGATTCCCCTGGTTTTTACCCTTGCGGGCAACGGCTCCTGGCTCGCGTATGTCCTGGCTACGATCGCGGTTTTGCTCGTGGCATGGTGCATCGGCCGGTTTGCGAGCTATTCGTCTTCGCCGGGATCGCTTTACAGCTATGCGGCGATGATCTTACCGCCTTGGCTTTCTTCGATCGCCGCCTGGAGCCTGCTCCTCGCCTACGTCGCGACGGCATCGAGCGTGATCGGCGGACTTTATCAATATGTAATATTTTTCGTGGGAAGATCGGGATCTCATCCCGTAGTCGCCGTGGTGGCCTCGTCGCTGGTAGCTGGCGTCTGCGTCTGGATTGCCTGGCTCGACGTCAAAATATCGGCGCGGCTGATGCTGTGGATCGAAGTAACCTCCGTATTCATGATTCTAACGCTGGTCGCGCTGGTCCTCGTGCGTCACGGGTTCCACGTCGATCCTGATCAATTCTATCTGCAACACATGACCGGTAGCGGGCTGCGCCTGGGGCTGGTCCTCGCGATCTTTAGCTTCGTGGGTTTTGAAAGCGCCACGACCATGGGGGCCGAAGCGCGAAACCCCCTGAAGAGTATCCCGCGCGCGGTCATGTCGAGTTCGATTTTCGGCGGGGTGTTCTTCACAGTGTGCGCGTATGCGGAAGTTATGGGCCTTCGAGCCGCCGGCCAAGACCTGGGAACGAGTCAGGCCCCGCTGCACGCGCTCGCGACGGCAAACGGCTTGTCGCTACTCGGCAGGCTGATCGATATCGGCTTGCTCATCAGCCTCTCGGCCGGGACGCTCGCGTGCATCACGGCCGCTGCGCGCGTCCTGCTGTTGATGGCGCATCACGGACTCGCGCACGATTCGATCTGCACGACGCATGCACGCCACGAGACGCCCCATCGCGCGATCGTAATCAGTGGCATTGCGGCCGTTCTTCCCGTGATCATTCTTGCCGTTCGTGGCAACGACGGCCTGGACGTTTACGGCTGGCTCGGTTCGCTCGCCACGTACGGTTTCATTATTGCCTACGGCCTCGTTTCGATTGCCCTGCCACGCTATCTTCGCGATCATCACGGCATCGTTCATCCCGCGACTCGGGTGATTCCTTACCTTGCGCTGCTCGCCATGCTGCTTGCGCTCGTGGGCAACTTGTACCCGGTGCCCGAAGGCCCGTACGGTAAACTCCCGTTGATTTATCTCGTGTATTTGTCTCTGTCTCTTGTCTGGTTTGCACTCCGTTCACGGGCGAAGTCTTCGGCGCGCGCAGAGACGTAGCGCCGCCCACGACACGACAGGGTGCCCAGACTTTCCTTTTTTGTATTCTTTCTGGAGAATGAGGTCTCACCATGCGCGCTGTTCGGAGGTATCTGTAACCGGGTACCACCCAAGGGGCACCTAATGAGCGAAAACGGATATCAAAGCGGGCGCCTGAACCTTCCTTTCGTTGGACACTGCACCTTTGGCAAATCTCCGGTCTGCCTGGACTGGGATGAGATCGATGCGGATGTGGCCGTGATTGGCGTGCCGAACGACATGGGGACGCAATGGCGTTCCGGCGCGCGTTTCGGACCGCGCGCCATTCGCGAAGCGTCGACTTTATTTTCGTTCGGCCACGCGGGGGCTTACGACCACGAAGACGACAAAATGTATCTGACCCGCGAACAGGTCCGCATCGTCGATGTGGGCGACGCGGATATTGTCCATACAGATATGATGAAGAGCCATACCAACACGGAGCTGGCGATCCGCAGAATTCTCGCGGCAGGAGCGATGCCGGTAGCGCTCGGCGGCGATCATTCGATCCACGCGCCGGTCATCAAGGCGTTTGACATGGCCGGCCCCATCCACATCATTCAGTTTGATGCCCATCTTGATTTCGTGAATGAACGTCATGGCGTGCGCTACGGACACGGCAATCCTTTACGCAGAGCTTCCGAAATGGCGCACATCACGGGAATGACGCAGCTGGGCATTCGCAATGTATCATCGTCCAATGTCCAGGATTATCGCGACGCGCGTTCTGCCGGATCAAAAATTCTGTCGGTGAGGCAAATCCGTAAGCTGGGAGTCGCCGGAGTTTTGGATGCGATTCCTGTGGCGGAACACTACTACATTACCATCGATATTGATGGCTTCGATCCTTCGATTGCCCCTGGAACCGGCACGCCCAGCCACGGCGGGTTCCTCTACTACGAAGTGCTCGAGATCATCCAGGCTCTGGTCCGCCGTGGCGGTCATATCGCAGGGATCGATCTCGTGGAGGTCGCGCCGGCTTATGATTTGAGTGGGATCACGGCAATCCTGGCCGCGCAGCTATTGTTGAATTCCATTGGTTTTATTTTCGATGCGCGGCACGAGAAAAAAACTTTGCGACTGAATCGCGAGGGTGCTAGGTAAGACATAGACGAAGGCTTAGCAAGTCAGGGAGATTAGAGCCCTTGCTTGCTACCGCCTTCGTTTTTCTTTCTGTAGGGCGTCCACAATACCGCTCACCACCGTTTCGAACATGAGTTGACCTTTGGCCGCAGATGCCTTCGCGGGAGATGCAAGGCACCCTGCGGGCGGGGTGAGGCCAGGTACCGAAGGTAAGACGTCGTACGGCGGGAACTTCGCGTGGACCTCCGCCGGCGCCAGGGACATGTCCACAAATTGCGGAAACAAATGCAACATTAGCGACGTTTCCATCACGCCCGCGTGCTCCAGCGCCCACCCTTCGAATCCGTCCGGAAACACTTTTGACAGCGTATTGCTTTCGATAAAATCCCGATACGTCAGCGTCAACACTTCAAACCTATCAATGTTGCTGGCTTTAAGTTCCCGGATCGCCAGATCGGCGCCCTCCAACAGGAAATAGACGTTTTCGAAATGCCCGTTTAAGAGCACGACATGCCTGGCTCCGTGGCGTGCTAGCTCCCGCAAGATATCTCTGACCATGCAGCTCAATGTGTTTCCGTCCAAACTCGTGGTCCCGCAGAAGTGATTGCCGCCGCCGCTCCGTTGGATGGACTTATATCCGTAGTTCAGGGTTGGCGAGACGATTCCATTAATTCTCCGCGCTACCTCCAGCGCAATCTCTGTCGGAAGCAAAACGTCGGTGTTCATTGACATATGCGGGCCGTGTTGCTCGGTTGATCCGACCGGAAGAATGGAGATCGTGCCTGGTACGGCGATCCGCTTGGAATACTCCACCCATGACATCTCGCCCATGGCTACCTGTGCCGTCATTTTTTGCTTCTTCTCCTTTTCAGTGGTCCCATTGGATCGGCGAACTGCATTTGAACCCGGTCCGTCGCGACTACAGAAAGGCCACTCCATAGACCTCGGTATGATCAAACCGGCTTTCTCGTTCTGAGCGAGCCAAGGTTTCCGTCCAAGACGAATGAGAGAGGTTTATAACACAGCCATCGCCTGCGAAGATTGATTCGTGCGGCGGCATCCCGCTTCCGGCGGGTGGGCAAATCCAAACCATAGATAAATGAAATGTCGCTGCGGTTGCGGGATGAAATAGCATATGGCTGGAATTCAGGCCCCAAACTCTACTATATGCCGCAAAGTCCCGGATTGAATGATCCTCTGCTTCTGAACGAATGGTTTGCCGTCGCCTGGAGTTCTTCGCTGCTGGAAAACAAGCTGCAGCCCGTGCGTGTGCTCGGCCAGGAACTGGTTCTGTGGCGAACGAACGGGGCTGTGCATGCCTGGAAGGATTTGTGCATTCACCGGGGGGCAAAGCTCTCGTTAGGCAAAATTTCGCGATCCGATAAAGGCGAGTGTATTGTCTGTCCGTATCACGGTTGGGAATATAGTCCCTCGGGTGAATGCGTGCGCATCCCGGCGCACACGGAGCAGCCTCCGCCTTCGCGTGCGCGGGCGGAAACTTTTGTTGCGCGCGACAAGTACGGCATGGTCTGGGTGTGCCTGGGGAAACCGGCGGGCGAAATTCCGGTATTCCCGGAAGCAGACGCGCCGGAATTAAGACTCATTCGTGTGGGACCCTACGAATTTCACGCCCAGGGACCGCGTATCATTGAAAATATCATGGACATGTCGCACCTGCCTTTTGCACATGGGGGGCTGCTGGGAGATCCAGCGAAGGCTGAAATTGGGGAATATACGGTCACGAACACAGCCGAGGGAATTGTTGCGCGTGACATCCCGATTTGGCAGCCCGATCCTGAGGGCACGGGCCGCCCCGCCATGGTTCACTACTCGTTCTGGCTGGAGCGCCCGTTCACGATGCGTTTTTGCAAAACGCTCGTCAATCAACGTTACACCACTTTGGGTGCAGTTACGCCAGTGGACGCGGAACGCAGCCTGCTTTGGTTTGTGCTCGCCATGGACTATGCGCATGACGTTGCTGAGGAGGAATTGCGTCATTTTCAGGACCTCCTCGCGTCGCAAGATATTCCCATCGTAAATTCCCAGCGGCCCGAATTGCTCCCGCTGGACGTGCAATCCGAACTGCACTTGCGCTCCGATCTTCTGGCCATCGCCTATCGCCGGTGGCTTAGGCAACTGGGCATACAATACGGAACTGCATGATGGAATTTCGCGACAACGTTGAAAGCAAGGGAACCATGTCGGAAGGCCTTTTAGTCGGCGGATGGGTCGTAACGGGAATCAAGGATCGCGAAAGCGTGAATGTTCTTCGCGACGCGGCCGTCGTGCATCGTGACGGCATTGTTGTGGAGGTTGGTCCCAGTGCGGCGATGCGAAGAAAATATCCGCTCGCCTCGGTTGAGGGATCAGCCGAGCATGCAATTCTTCCAGGCTTCGTCAATAGTCACCATCATGTAGGAGTAACGCCGCTCCAGCTCGGAACGCCCGACTATCCTTTGGAGCTTTGGTTGCCGAATCGCCTGTCGGAACGAGCGGTCGATTTGTACCTTGATACGCTCTATTCGGCGTTTGAGATGATCGCTTCGGGCGTCACCACAGTCCAGCATTTGTTCGCGTGGATGCCAAACGGCCCGGTGGAACAACTCCACGATATCTGCACCAAGATTCTTGAAGCTTATCGGGCGATCGGGATGCGCGCCTCGTTTAGTTATATGGCGCGTAACCAAAACCGGGTCGTGTACGAACCAGATGCTGAGTTTCTGAAGAGATTGCCTGTAGAAACGGCGAAAGTGCTAGCGGGGTACCTGGCGACGAAAGAAGCGCCTTTCGAAGACCTTCTAACATTATTCGAAATGCTTCGGGAGGAGAACCAGGCTCAGAATCTGACGCGAATTCAACTGGCCCCCGCAAACCTGCAGTGGTGCAGTGACGACGCATTGCTCGAGTTGAAGCGAAGATCTGATCGTGCCGGCGTCCCGATGCATATGCATTTGCTCGAGACTCCCTACCAGAAAGAGTATGCCCGGCGCCGGACCGGGACAACGGCAGTCAAGCACCTGGAGAAGCTTGGATTGCTTGGGCCCAGCATGACTTTGGGCCACGGAGTATGGCTGACCGAAGAAGATGCCGAAATTGTCGCCGCAACTGGCACGTGCCTCTGCCACAATTGCAGCTCCAATTTTCGCCTGCGCAGCGGAATGGCCCCGGTCAACACGTGTTTGTCCAATGGCATCACGATGGGCATGGGTATGGACGAAGCGGGCATTAATGACGATCGCGACATGCTCCAGGAGATGCGCATGGTACTGAGGACAAATCGCGTCCCGGGGCTGCGCCAGGATGAAGTTCCTTCGTGTCCGGATGTGCTGAGAATGGCCACTGAACATGGAGGCATGACAACCGCTTTTGGAGCTAAAATCGGCAAACTCGAATCCGGCCGCTTTGCCGACGCGGTTATGGTCAACGTTACACGGGCCTTCTACCCCTACCAGGACGATAACGTGCCGACGCTCGATGCACTCTTACAGCGCGCGAAAACCGATTCCGTCGATGCCGTATTTGTGAATGGCAATAAAATCTACGAAAACGGGAAATTCACACGCGTTGATCGCGAGAAAGTCCTGGCCGAGTTGGCGGAAGCCCTGTCGCGCCCTCGAACAATGGCGGAGAATCAGAGCCGTGACCTTCGCCGACTGGTTGTACCCCACGTGGAAGCCTTCTACCGGGAGTACCTTATCGACGCGGAGAACCGTGAGCCTTTCCCGGTGGGCAAACGATGAGCGCTAAGTCGCGCATCCTGCTGGTTAACGGCAACAGCAGCCAAACCGTAACCGACAGACTGGGAGGCCTGGCCATGGCCGCTGCGCCGGAGCTTGAATTCCGGCCGTGCACGCCGCAAGACGGTCCGGCCTACGTTTCCACGCCTGAAGATGTCGCGTTGGCAGCTCGGAAGGTCGTTGAAACGATCGCTCTCGCTACGCAGCACGATGAACCGGATGGCTGCATCATCGCCTGCTTTGGCGAGCCGGGACTGTTCGAAGCGCGGCGGCGCTTTGCCTTTCCGATTGTCGGTATGGCTGAGGCATCGATGTTGACGGCGATGCAACTGGGGGGCGATTTCGCAATCCTGACCCTGGGCGAGCACTGGCCCGCAATGCTGCGGGACCTTGTAAAGCTGTACGGGGTGCAGGACCGCTGCGTCGGCATCGAGCGGATTGAAGGTAGCCCGTTCGAACTATTAGCCGACCCGCAAGGGGCAGCGGAATCGGTGACCGCCGCCGCGAAAAGATGCGGAGCGCCAATCGTAATTATTGGCGGAGCCGCGTTAACCGGCCTGGCGTCAGCAATCGGCCCCCTGGAGGGAGTCCGGCTTGTCGACTGCCTCCTGGCCAGCATCGCTCAAGTCGTGGCGCAGACGACTTATCGCCGGATGATGAATTGAATCACAGAAGCACTTAGGGTTTGGCCGAAGCGACCTTACGAACTGCGGCAAGGCCGCCGGCATCTTCGCGATCCAGGTCTGGTCTTTCCTTTACGAATTTCGCATAGAACGCCACGCCGTCCGGATCCTCCAAAATCTCCACCACTACGCCCTTTTGACGAAGTTTCTCTTCATTACCGCTGTAGTTCGTAATGTCACCAACGACCAGCCTGTCGAATTGAAGTTGATAAATCAAGGCGGCACAAGTATCGCAGGGGCTGAGCGAGGTGAACATTGTCGTCTTGCTGAAGTCCTGGCGGCCCGCGTCCCGCGCCGCCGAAGTCTCTCCGTGATTGTAAGGGTGGCCTTCCTGCACCAGCGTGTTGTGTCCCTTGCCAATGATTTTGCGCGTTTCGTTGCTGACAATCACGCCTCCAATCGGGCACCCTCCTTCTTCGTATCCCTTATGTGCGAGCAGGAACGCGATGCGCATGTAGTCCTTGTCGGATAGTTTCTTGAAGAACGCGTCTTCGACAATTTGGGACAGACTCTTGGTCGGAAGATGAGCGATAGCGTTCAAAACCTCATCGCAAACCGGAGTGTCCTTCGTGATCAAGGCCTTCATCAGAGCTCCTTTTGGGGACCCCAATGCTTCGAGCGTTGAGGGTTTGAGAATCCATTTTTCATGATGATAGCCTCGCTCCCAGCATCGGGAAATCCATATTTTCGATTCTCGCCATTGAAAGAATGCAGTTTTCTTCCCAACTTGCCTCACATACGCTCGGTCGAAGATTCGTGACGAGTCTCAGCGCCGTTGGACGTGATGCTGTAAGACTCCGTCGGTGACGAGGCCTTTTTGAACAATCACGCACTCCCCAAGAGTGTCGGTCCGGACGGCGATAAGTTCGGTCATATCGAAGTGCGCGGCATCGATTACGTTCCGGACTCAGAGCGGCACGGAACTGCGAGCGAACTGTTTTTTGTCTGTATGGCACCCAATATCCTTTACCTGGACATCATTCTGGGCGGAGCCATGATCAAGCTCGGCCTTGGCATCTGGACCGCGATCGCCGTCATCGTGGCGGGCAACGCGTACTGGCTGCTGATCGGCCTGGTTTCCGTGAGTGGATCCAGGTCTGGAACGCCAGGAGCCGTGGTTATGCGGGCCATGTTCGGAGTTCGGGCCAATCGAGTCAACGTCGCCGTTTCTATCTGGGCCATCATGGTGGCTTATGAAGGGATCAACCTCTCGGTCGGCGCGCTGGCGGGATTTGCCCTCCTGCAACACCTCGGGATTGGGTTGAACGGGGCCTGGAAGTTGGCCATAGTCGTTGCGATCAGCGTCGCCACGATCACCGTCGGCGTCTACGGCCACGCCACAATCGTTAAGCTGAGTACCTATTTCACGATTGGGCTGACGTTGTGTTTCGTTGCGTTGGCGTGGTTCGTCCTTGGCCACGTCAATCTGCACTACGTTCCCCCGGCCGCGTCGAGTTCTGCGAGTGTTTGGGCCGCCGCCACGGTGGGGTTCGTCATCATCGCATCCAATCCGTTGTCATGGCCGCCCGGGGCCGATTACACCCGCTATCTTCCCGTCGACACATCCGCGTGGGGTATCGTGCTCTGGACAGCCGTGGGGGCTTTCGTGCCTGCCGTTCTTCTTTCGGTGCTCGGCGCGCTGGCAGGCACGGCAGTCGATATGACCGATCCGCAAACGTCCTTCGCGGCCATCTTGCCAAGGTGGTTCTATCCGGTGTTTCTGTTCGTGATCATCCTCAGTTCATTTACGAACAATGTGATTACCGCGTACAGTTCCGGACTAGCCTTGCAAGGAGTAGGCATCAAGGCCCGGCGCGCGGTGACCGTATCGATCGATGGGGTCGTGGCCGTGTCGCTCACCATCTATGCACTGTTCATCTCCAATTTTTTCGACGCGCTGAACAATTTTCTTTCCTTGTCTGTGGCCGTACTGGGGCCGTGCACCGCGATATACGTCGTGGACAGCCTGCTTTGCCGCAACCGGTACGACGGGCTGCAACTGAGCGACGAGTCGCCGCAAAGTCCATTCTGGTATGACCGCGGAGTTTATTGGCCGGGAGTGGTGTCTTTGGGACTTGGCACCGTTGCCGCGCTGCTCTGCATTAACAGCCCGGTCTTCGTTGGGCCAATCGCTCATGCGCTGAAGGGCTCCGACCTTTCGGCGATTACCGGCCCCGTGATCGCCGCGGTCGTCTACTTTGCGCTGGCGCGTAGCGCGCGCCGGGTGGGAAGCGAGCCATCTCTGGAACTCGACCCCCTCGCAGCAGGGGATTTCGCCGAGACGGCGCCCCCAGTTGAGGATTGACGAGCAGGAAAGCGATCGGCGAGTCGCAATCGTCTCCGCGATTGGGGATGTTCTCAACACCTCTTCAACACTAAGCTGGCGCGAGCGTCCGAGCAACTGAGGTCTGTTCAGTATCCAAGGAAAGGCAACAGGCATGAAACGTACGATTTGCAGTTTGAGTTATTTGTGCATCATTTTGGCGATGCCCTTGGCAGCGAGCACGAGCCGCATCTACGTCCTGGCCATTGATAGTGACACCATTGATGTCATCAACCCTTTGACCAACAAGGTCGTACAAACGATCCGAGGTATCCCGAAGCCCCTTCAAGCGGCGTTCTCCCCCGATGGAAGCTACGCCTATATCAGCAGTGAGACTTCCGAGCACAACCTTTATGTGGTGGATACAAAGACAGGAGAGATTATCCATAAGGTGCTTCTCAGCGGCCGCCCCTGCATGCCTGCGATTACCAGGGATGGAAAGCGAATTTTCGTCACCATCGAGGATCCTGGGCCCCCTATCCCTATCGCCGACGACCCCTTGCAATACCATCACTGGGACGATAGGAACCGAGTGAGCGTAAATGGAGGTGCTGTGGATATCGTCGACGCGACAACTCTGAAGGTAGTCAAGACGATCCGGATGAGAGGACCCGGGGGAGGTGCGATGCACGACATTTTCTTGTCGCCTGACGGTAAATATATGCTAGCTGGCTGCTGCGAGCAGCATCCCGGTGGCGACTTTCTAGCCGCTATTGACGTCCAGACCGAGAGAGTCGTTTGGGAGGTTCCATTCGAGAATGACGTGGAGACCTTCGCAATCGAGGCAGGCCCAGACGGCTCGTCCAGCCGAGTTTTCGTGGAGACCCCTCTTTTGCACGGGTTCATCGTGGTTGATTTCGCGGCGCACAAGCAGGTAGCTACAATTCACTTCCCCGACAAACCCAGGGGATTTTACGGCAGCAGCCTGCCGCCAACGAAACTCAAAGCTGAAACCCACGGTACCGCCATATCTCCTGATGGCAAGACCCTGTGGATCAACAATCATGAATCAAATGCAGTGTTCGTATATTCTTTGCCTGAACTCAAACTGCTGGGATATGTCCCTGTGAGTCAAGCCAAAGAAGAAGCAGGACATCCTATTTCGAGCATTCCAAGCTGGATCACTTTCACTGCTGACGGCAGCACGGCCTATGTTTCCTGCGACAACACCAATACGGTGTCCGCCATTGATGCCAGGACCATGAAAGAAGTGGCCACCATTCCTGTCGAAGAGGGACTTAAATTCGACGCGACATTAGTGCGGCCTTAAAGGACAGATTTCGAAACGGCTATTCTAAGTTTGGCTGGGGCAATTCCTCAGGTTGCTGGCGCTCCGCTAACCGCCGGGTTCCCATTAAAAACTGAGGCTAAGAGACATCTGCACTTGCCGTGAGCTTCCGATTGTCTTCGTGACTTGGCCCAAACCGCTGGGGCAGTTGTAGAAGTAGTTGGGAGGTCCCGCGGTACTGCCCGTGGCCGAACAAGTCGCCGGCGAAGGCACGGGAATCGTTCCGATCTGCGGATTCTGACCGTACGCCAAGTTTTGTGTGACATTGTCGATTGGGACATCGAAGCTGGGTGTATTCGTCAGGTTAAAGACATCAAGGGTGTACTTCAGCGAAAACCGCTCGGTTAGCGACGTGACTTTCACAATCGAGATGTTCGCATTCCTCTGCCAGGATTGCCGGAAGATATTGCGTTGGCCGGTAGTGAAGCCTGTTTCGAAGTTATCTCCCGGGGCGATGCCATTCGTTGCGCTGGGAGTCAAGAGCGGTACGGTGAAGCAGGAAGCTTTAAGTGCAGGTTGGCCGGGAGTATTGCCGATCGCGCCGGTAACCGCGTTCTGGGGGGTGCAACCATTCGCGAAGTTTAGTGGCACGATCGGATTGGTGATGCCGTTGAAGATGCCGTAGTAGATGCTTCCCACTGCTCCAGAATAATCAATCACGCTGTAGGGTTGCCCGCTCTGGACAATGATTACTCCCTGGACGGCCCAGCCGTCGGCGAACTTGCCTTCCCATGTGGAGGCGCCGAAAAGCTTCGGCAGCTCATAGTGATAATCGGCGTTGAAGACATGCGTTCGGTCAAAATCGGAGGGCCCGTACCCATCCCGCACATTCAGCGGATTGTTTCCATTGTAGAAGAGCCCCATGGCGCTCTGTTCGTCGAACGAGCGTGAAAATGTGTAGGAGACGCCCGCCGAAAGTCCATGGCTTAGCCTTTTCTCAACATGCGCCTGCAATGCGTTATAGGCTGATATACCTTCGGCGTTGAAGGATTCCGACTCGTTCGCAATTCCGATGTAAGGATCGCGCAAGTCCATATTGCCGCCTTCCGGAGTGGAGACCATCGGCTGACCGTTCGGCAGAATGAAGGGACAATTGTCGGCGAACTGGTTGTAGCCAGCGGGGCAAGGATTTGCCTGGGCAGTATATCCGTAGGTGTAGGACTGTGCCCAGGGGGCACCGCTGGGGCATGGTTTTGGACCGCACAACGGATTCGCTGGGGTCGCGGCCCTCGCCTGGTTGAATGGGATGGGAATAATCTCATGGCGACCGAGAGCGTTCACGTAGCCGATATCAATTGCCAGATCGTTGCGCGGCTGCCACTGAATGTCGAGGGTGCTGTTCAGTGTGTAAGGAAGTTTGTTAGTCCGCTGATAATCCGCCAAAAAGAATGGTTCCCCATTATTTGTGTCCGGAACACAGCCGGGATTGGGAGCTGGATTGCCGGCGAGAGTAGCCATGGCGCAAGCATTGGGCAGAATAATGTTCGCCGGATTTCCAGACGGCTGTGCCGCCGCGAGGTTCGCTGCGGTGCCCCATGGGTTTTCGAATGTCGGATTGGCAACGGAAAGAGTATTTACGAACGGCTGTGTCTGATTAATCCCAAATGGCCCTTCATTTGTGACGTTCGCTGTGCCCGCCGGTGAGAGATAGCTGTAGAGTTCGCCGCGATCGTAATACATCCCCCAGCCCGCGCGGACGACGAGCTTGTTGTTGAATAGCTTCGGGCTCCAGGCAATGCCGATGCGGGGCGCAAATCCCCATTGCCGCCCGGTCAGAGTCGAATTGCTCACGCCAGGTGTCGCGTCTTTCGGATTGTTCCCTGCGACGATCAAACCGTTCGAAACAATGGTGTCCGTCATGGGGTTGTAGTCGTAGCGTGAGGGATCGAAACTGAGGAGATTGCCGTACTTTTCCGTCAGGCCGCCGTCCCAATCCCAACGCAAACCCGCCGTGATCGATAAGTTAGACCGCATTTGAAACTTATCCTGGATATATTCACCGGACTCATTCGCGCGCATGTAACGATTGGGATTTCCAACCAGAAGTGAAGTAACGTTCAAAGCGTAATTCGCGGAGAGGTTGCCTGCCATAAAGCCTGTGAAATCGGGCGACATTATCGTGCCCAGTTGGTTTCTCTCGTCCCGCGTGTTGAGCTGCGTGTAAGCGTAGCTGCCGCCGAAAGTAATCGTGTGCTTGCCCAGGGTCCAAATGGCGTTGGCGGATGGGTTGAAGCGATTCTGGAAAGCGCCCGTGAGAGCTCCCAAGGAACTGGCGCCGGCTCCAATGTTCATCGAATAGGCGTAAGGGGTTGCAGCGGAACCCGCGAAAGCAATGCTTATGCCTGGGAAGTAGGGCGTGCCGAGAGTGTCGATGGTGCAGGCTGTGGCGGACTGGCCCGTCATCGATTCGCACGCACTGGCTAACTGGGCTGACGTGAACGGTTGAGATATCGTGCTGAATGCCTTTTCCCGCACAAAACCAAACGTTTCGGTAATGCTGAGATTGGACTTGATCGTCTGTGTGTGGTTGAGAGAGATCACCTGGCTGCCGGCGTCGAGGTGCTGATCGAAACCAGCAACCATCGAGTACCCGTACGGGGCCACCGTCGGATCATGTTGGTAGTAATATTTAATCCCGAAGGAATGCGTCGAATTCGGATTCCAATCGAGGTTAGCCACGGCTTGACGCGAAAGGAAGACCGCTGTCCCTGGAACCTCGGCGTCTTCTGGGAACGCGGTGATCAGGGCCGATTGAATGCCCGGATTGGAGCTGAACGCGCCGGGATTGGCGATGACCGAATTCGGATTTGCGGACGGAATCAGGTATTGTCCATTCGGGAGCTTGTAGTTGAACAGTGTGTAGGCGATCGGATTGATCCCGCAGGTCGTATAAACGCCAGAATTACAGGGCGTGGAGCTGTAGTTGGGGGTCACGGTCACTGGGCCTGTGAGAGAAGCATTCTGCGGCGAAGACCCTGTGGTGTCCGTATTGGCCGCCGCTGCTAATCCGGCCAAAGAACGATCGTCTGTAAGGGCCGGAGGCACAAACGCTCGAGAAATGCCGATTTCGTCGTCTGACGCACGAACATTCTGATAGCTGGCAAAAAAGAAGAGTTTGTCCTTCTTGATTGGCAGTCCAATCGTAGCCCCCGCGCTATACCTGTGGAGGCCGGGATTTTTCTCGCTGGCGGGAATATTCGGGTCAGCGTTATAGAAAAACGGATCGGCGTTCAGCCAATTGGTTTCCCGGTGAACGTAAGCACTGCCGTGGATGTTGTTTGTTCCGGAAGCGGTGCTCATGTCAATATGCGCGCCACTTGTCGAGCCTTGCTGCGCATCGTACATCGACGTATTCACACGCACTTCCTGGATCGATTCGGGCGACGGCGAGGGCAAAGACTCGCCGATCGCAAGATAGACAGATGCGCTGCTCTGGATGGGGATCGAGCTGAGACCGGAGGCGTTGCTGACGCCCGTTGCATTTACAATGCGCGCAGAATTCACCTGGCTCGTGGTCTTTCCGTTAAAAAGACTCCTGGCATCCACGCCATTCACGAGAAACGTGTTGCTGGTGTCTCGCTGACCGTTGGCCCAGACCGGCGCGTTCCCCATTCCGGAATTCGCTCCAGTTCCTCCCGAAAGTTCCGCATCCACGCCAGGCGACAAAATGGCCAGACCGGTGAAGGATCCCGTGGGGAGAGGGACGGCGTCAATTTCAAGCTTGTCCATCACGTAGCCGTTGGTTGTGTCGACCATGTTGATCAGCGGCGTTTCTTCCACGGTGATGGATTCACTCACATTGCCGATTTTCAGTTCGGCGTTCACCGTGAGTGTGCGGTTCGCTTGCACTAGAAGGGATGGAATAGACTGCGACTGAAAGCCCGCTTGTTCAAACGACAGGGTGTAGTTTCCAATTGGAAGGTTCACGAAAAGGTAGGTCCCGCTCGAATTCGTGGTCTGGGAGCGGGAGAGCTTTGTCTGATCGCCTACCAACGACACCCTCGCCCCTACGACCACGGCGCCGGATGTGTCCGTGACGGTGCCCGTAATGCCGCCGAGTGTTTGTTGAGCATTTGCCGAGGGAATCGCTAGAGACGCAGCTGCGATCCATTGCGCGGCAATCAACGGGAAGCGCTTAATCCGTAGACTCATGAGGCTCACCCCTAGCAAACAAGTTTGGGCAATCTCCGACAAGGCTGGACGATCGATTGGCTTCGACACGTATCGCGCGGCACGGCGTGGCGCTTGACTCTTCGAGGAGGCGTTTAATCTAAGAGAATTTCAAGGCCACGGGAAACTCATTCTTTCGATTACCAGAATCAATTAAGCGGATGCCGATGTTGATTCTTTGCAATAATATTCACGATGCTGATATTAGTCACCACTCGTGCCTCGCTGCACGGCGAAGTCCTCGCGGTTCTGGCCGACGCGAACGGTATATATTGATTGGACCGGGATCGACCGGACAGACAAAAATGAGGAGACTTCATGCTTCGAGAAAAGATCACGACTATTCCAGATCCGTATGAACCGTATCTGCTCTCCCAAGGCATACGGTTCGGAGACTTCTTGTTCATTTCCGGACAGGCTGGATATACCGACGAAGGCAAGGTCGTGGAGGGGGGCTTCCGGGCACAGGGTGATCAGGCATTTTCAAACTTGGCGCGAGCTTTGAAAGCTGGCGGCTCCGGCCTTGAAAACGTTTTAAAAGTAACCATTTTTCTGACTGATATGGGGAACTTTCGCGAGATAGTCGCGCTCCGCCGAAAATATTTCAGCAAGCCGTATCCAGCAGACACCATCGTGGAAGTCTCGAGTCTGTATACTCCGGAAGCGATGATCGAGATCGAAGCGATCGCCGCGATCGTGCCGACAACCGCGGGTGGCCTTCACCTGAACAATGGAGAAGAAGGGAACAGTGGGAACAGTCCTTCGACCAAAGTCGGGTGAGTCAAAATAGTTTCGCGCAGCACGGCCACGTTATTTCGGGATGGTTATTTGGCATGGGGGCCGTTTGTGGGCAGCTGGGCCAGCAGTCAAGCAAGGGAGCACCTCAGCCAACCCGAATTATCAAATAGAATCGCGGCAGCAACCGAAGCGCCAAGCCAGCGAAGCAGATATTCACGCGCCGCGCGTCACGCAGCTCGTTTCACCATACGTTTATAAACATGAGGATACAGGGGGGCCTGCGCTTCAGCAGTCAGAAAGCCACGCGCAATCCGGATTCTTTCAGAAGTTCAAATTTGCGAGCGCAGGCCCTAAAACGTCAGGCTCAAGGACATCTGAATTTGCCGCGAACTGCCGATGGTCTTCACCACTTGCCCGAGGCCCGTCGGACAGTAATAGAAGCCGTTGACCGGGGTCGAAGAGTTGCAGTTGGAGGCCAAAGTCGGCGTCGTACCGTTTCCGTAAGGAGGCTGCGCGACGGGGAACGGGCTGAACGCCAGGTTCTGGTCGATATTGTCGATAGGAATGTCAAAACTAGGATGGTTCGTAAGATTGAAAATATCGACGCTGTACTTCAGCGCGAAACGCTCAGTGACTTGGGTAAGTTTTACAATGGAAAGATCGGCGCGCTTTTGCCAGGACTGGCGGAAAATGTTCCGCTGATCGCTGCCGGAGAAGTTAGTTTCAAAGGTGTCGCCGGCAGGAATCGCCGAACAAGGGAACGAGCCGTCCACCTGCTGAGCGTTGGCCGCGCTGCAGGGGAGCAGGATCGGGACGGTAAAACAGGTAGCCTTCAACGCGGGCGAATTGAAATTATTGCCGATGGCTCCGGTGACGGCGCTCCGCGGCGTGCAACCGGGTGCCAGCGGATCAATGGGATTGGTAATCCCGTCGTTGATGCTGTAGAAGACGCTACCGACCGCTCCCGAATAGTCGACCACGCTGTAGGGCTGCCCGCTTTGCAGGGTGATCAGACCTTGCAACCCCCAGCCGTCGGCGATCTTCCCCTTCGCCGTTCCGTCGGCGAAAAATTTGGGGAACTGGTAGCTGTAGTCGATATTGAACACATGCGTCCGGTCGAAGTCCGACGGCGCGTAGCCGCTGCGCAAGTCCAGCGGGTTATTTCCGTTGTAGTAGAGGCCGAGCGCGCTCTGCTCGTCCAACGATCGCGAATACGTGTAAGAGACGCCGGCTTGCAGGCCCTTAGACAGCCGCTTTTCCACGTGGGCCTGCAAGGCGTTGTAGGACGAGATTCCAACGGCGGAGTAGAGCTCCGATTCGCCGGCATATCCGATGTAGGGAACGCGCTCGTCGATATTTCCGCCTTCGGAATTGAATTGCATTTGTTGCGTCTGCCCGTTCGGCAGAGTCGGCAGCCCCAAAGTGCAAGCTAGAAATCCACCGCCCGTGCAGGTCTGGACCGTGTAGCCGTAAGTATAGAACTGAGCGTGAGGCGAGCTTGGGTCTGGACAAATGGGGGCCGGGCCGCATAGCGGGTTGGTGGGTGTCGCAACCCTGCCTTGATTGAATGGCACCGGAATTATTTCGTGCCGGCCAAGCGCATCCACCCCGCCGATATCAATGGCCAGGTCGTTGCGCGGCTGCCATTGAATGTCCAAAGACGAGTTCATGGTGTACGGAAGTTTGTTGTTTCGGGCGTAGGCCGCTAGATAGAACGGGACTTGGCCTTCCTCGAGTTCAGCCGCATTGGGCATCGCCGCGACCCCGGAGACCGGGTCGGGAGTGGTAACGGTAGCAGGGTTGCCGTTGGGTGGCGCAGCCAAACTTGTGCCCCACGGATTGGAAAGCGTAGTGGCGCAAGTGTTGAAAGTGCCGAAGACGCCAGAAGGAAGGGGGCAGAACTGCGCGCCTACAAACGGCAATTGCTGGTTGATTCCGAATGGGCCGCCGGGAGCGATGCTCTGGGCATCCGGCGCGGAGAAGTAGGAATACAGTTCGCCGCGATCGTAATACATCCCCCAGCCGGCGCGTACCACGACCTTGCTGTCGAACATCTTCGGACTCCACGCCACGCCGATGCGCGGAGCAAACCCCCATTGCCGGCCGGTTAACGTCGAGTCGCTTACACCGGGCGTGGCGTGAGGGCTGTTGCCCGCGACGATCAAGCCGGTGGAGGTGATGGTGTCCGAGGCGGGATCGTAGGAATACTGGCTCGGATTAAAGTTCAGAAGGTCTCCGTTCTTCTCCGTCATGCCTCCATCCCAATCGAAACGCAGGCCCGCGGTAATCGAGAGATTCGAGCGCATCTGATACTTGTCCTGAATGTATTCGCCGGTCTCGTTGGCGCGCCAGTAACGGTTGGGATTCCCGGTCATGAACAATGTCCCGGCGTACAGGTAATCGTTCTCCAGAGTGCCGGTCAGAAACTGGTTGATGTCCTCCGACTCGATCGTTCCCAGTTGGTTTCGTCGGTCCCGGGTGTTCAGCTGGGTATAAGCGAAGCTTCCACCGAACGTAACAGTGTGCTTTCCCAGAGTCCAGATGGCATTGGCAGAGGGATTGAAGCGATTCTGGAACACGCCGGTAAAGGCGGCCAGAGACAACGCGCCCGCGCCGATGTTCAACAAAGGCTGGTAGGAAGGCAGTACCGCGCCCGGCCAAGTTATGGTGACGCCGGGAAAAAGATCTGAGCCGAAGGTATTAATGGTGCAATCGGAAAGGTCGAACCCCGTCATCTGCTGACAAGCTTGCCCGAATTGCGCCGGAGTGAATGGTTGGGACACCGTGCTGTAGGCCTTCTCACGAATAAACCCGAAGGTTTCGGTAATACTTAGATTAGATTTCACGACCTGCGTATGGCTGAGGGAAATCACCTGGCTGCCTGCGTCGAGGTGCTGGGAGAAGCCCGCGACGGCGGAATAGGCGTAGGGAGCAGTCGTGGGATCGTGCTGGTAATAATACTTTGCGGAAAACGAGTGCGTCGAATTAGGGTTCCAATCCAGGTCGGATACCGCCTGGTCGGCGATGAAATAGGCCGTGCCCGGAATTTCCGCGTCCTCGGGAAATGCCTCAATCAACCCGGGATTTGTGGTGTTCAGAGCGACGGCGTTGGGGTTTGCCGAGGGAATCAGATATTGCCCGTTGGCGAATTTGTAGTTGAAGAACGTATAGGCGATGGGGTTGATGTCTCCCGGCGCAAGGCCGATGACGCCCGTCGGATTGATCTGACTGTCGGACAAACCGAGCGCATTGAACAGATTGTTCCCATTTCCGACCGCGGCAAGCGCGGCAGCCGATCGGTCGTCGGTCAAGCCGGGAGGAACGGTGGGCCGGGAGATGCCGATCTCGTCGTCGGCGGCGTGCGTGTGTTGGTAGCTCCCATAGAAAAAAAGCTTGTCCTTCACGATCGGCAAGCCGAGCGTGGCACCGGCAGAGTACCGATGCAAGCCAGGATTCTTCTGATCAGGCGGGATGTTGGGGTCGGCGTTGAAGAAATAGGGATCCGCGTTGAGCCAATTGGTCCCGCGATGGAGATACGCCTGGCCGTGGATGATGTTTGTACCGGATGCGGTGCTCATGTCGATATGCGCGCCACTGGTCGAGCCTTGCTCGGCGTCATACATGGAAGTATTGACGCGAACTTCCTGGATGGTCTCTGGAGGCGGCGAAGGGATGGATTCGCCAATGGCCAGATAAATCGAGGCGCTGCTCTGGACGGGGAGGGCGCTCAGGGCGGAAGAAGTGGCGACACCGGTTTCATTTACGACTCTGGAGGAAGTCACCTGGCTGGTGGTCTTGCCGTTGAAGATGTTCTTGGCGTCGACGCCGTTCAAGAGGAAAGTATTGCTGGTGTCGCGCTGGCCGTTGGCCCAGACCGGCTGGTTGCCCAATCCGGCGTTGGCGCCAGTGCCGGCCGGCAGTTCTTCGTTCACGCCGGGGGAAAGCAATACAAAACCGGTGAAGGAACCCGTGGGCAGCGGAACATTGTCGATTTCGAGTTTATCCATGACGTAGCCGTTGGTGGTGTCGACGGAATTGAGTAGCGGCGTTTCTTCGACGGTGATGCTCTCACCCACCTGGCCGATCTTCAATGTGGCGTTGACGGTCGCGGTCCGGTTGGCTTGGACCTGAATGGAAGGGATGTTCAGCGATTGAAATCCGGTATGGGTGACAGAGATGGTGTAGCTTCCGATGGGGAGGTTGACGAAATCGTAGCTGCCATTCTCGGTGGTCTGCAGCGTGCGGGTAAGCTTGGTCTGATCGCCCACGATCGTGACGGTGGCGCCGGGCACGACGCTGCCCGACGGATCCGTCAACGTGCCGGCGATTCCGCCGAGGGTTTGTTGGGCGAAGGTGTACGGTGCGCACACAAGGAAGACACAAAGGAGTCCCAAAGGGAGATAGAGACCAACTTTTTTCGACATTGTTTCGTCCTCTTGAACAAAATTTGCATCCAAGGGCGAAAACCGAGGCCTTTGAAGGCCCGTCGAAAAAGGCCCAGCCAACAAAAAGTTTGAGACAGCCTACGCGGCGTTCCGCGCCAGATGAAGCTCAATGTTTCGATGGCGAGAATCGAATATTTCGATTTTCGTTTGGCGGCAAGATAGAGACAATACTGTCCAAGCCCTACACTGGTGTTCCTGCCAGGCGAGAGCTAGCACGATCAGAGCTGTCCCTTGCAGTATAAAGACTTCTCCGGGAGCGATCGCGCTCGGGACGAGCACCATGATTGTAGGCGAATTTCATAAAGACGCCAAGGCGGCGGGTTATGGATTGCGGCACGAAGCTCTCTCGCCGCTAGAGACCCTGGCGCAATCCATCTCCGGCGCTTGTCCGACGCTCACTCCGTTTGTCACCATTCCCCTGGTGTATACATTGGCGGGAAACGGCACCTGGCTCGCCTACGTTTTGGGCACGGTGGGGATTCTCCTGGTGGCGTGGTGCATCGGCCGCTTTGCGCGCTACTCTTCCTCGCCCGGCTCGCTCTATTCCTATGCCGCTATGATTCTTCCCCCATGGCTCTCTGCGGTGGCCGCGTGGAGTTTGCTTTTGGCCTATGTCGCGGGCAGCGCGAGCAACATCGGAGGTTTTTATCACTACACCAACGTCATGTTGCGCAATGCCACGGGCCACCAGATTTCCACGATCCTGCTGGCCACAATCGTCGCGGCCGTCCCGGTGTGGCTTGCCTGGCGCGACGTAAAAATCTCAGCGCGCGTGATGCTGACCATCGAAGCGATTTCCGTGACCACCGTCAGCGTGGTAATGGCGCTAGTGCTGATCCGCCACGGCCTGCACGGCGACCCGAACCAGACTCACCTTCGCGGGATGACCTCGAGCGGGTTCCGGCAAGGAATTGTTCTGGCCTTGTACAGCTTTGTGGGTTTTGAGAGCGCAACGGCCCTGGGTTCCGAGGCGCGCAATCCACTGAAGGCCATTCCCCGCGCGGTTATCCAGACGGCAATTTTGAGCGGCGCCTTTTTCATCCTGTGCGCCTACGTGGAAGTCCTTGGGCTGGGGATGAGCGGAAAAGACCTGGGAACGACGGACTTGCCCCTGCACGTCCTGGCGAGCGTCGGAGGGTTGCCGGTGCTCGGATTCCTGATCGACATCGGGGCGCTCTTCGCCTTGTTTGCGGGAATCCTGGCGTGCCTCACCGCGGCTGCCCGCGTGCTGCTGCTGATGGCGCACAATGGGCTGGCGCACGGCTCCATGCGGGCAACCCACGCGCGAAACGAAACGCCTACCGGCGCGATCATCGCCACGGGCCTTGCAGCGCTTCTTCCCGTCCTCTACTTAGCCGCCAAAGGGACGAGCGGGCTGGAGGTTTACGGCTGGCTCGGCACGCTCGCGGTATATGGATTCGTCGTCAGTTATGGGCTGGTATGCTTCGCTCTCCCCGGGTACTTGCGCGACCACCACGGCGTCGAGAACCTCGCGACGAAGACCATTCCGTGGATCGCGTTTGCCGCCATGGTGTTTGCTCTGATTGCGAATCTTTACCCCATTCCCGAAGGCCCGTACGGGAAGCTTCCGTACATCTATCTGGCCTACCTAACGGTGGTTCTTCTGTTGTTTGTCTTCCGCTCGCGTGCGAAAATTTCCCAGGGGGAGGAGCCCTGATCGCCGCTCAAGATTGCTCGTATCGCTCCCCCTCTCTTTTTCATCGCCAATTGGAGAGAGTGGGTTTGTCAAATCCCTGAACGCTCGGGGCATCGACGCCCCGAAAGGAGCTTTCATGAAGGCCCTGATCACCAAGGACACTCCCGTCACAGACGAAGTCTTGAACGCGATCGCTCATCTTCCGACCAAAAGCCTTCCCAAGATCGTCGAAGACGGGTTCTTCCGGAAGCTCACGGACAAAGACTTCATGCGCATCGCGGTGCTGCTGGCGCTCAAGAGCTACGAGGAAGGCGGGTGTCCCATCGGCGGGGTCATTATCGGCAACGAAACCCGGCAAATCCTTGGCAAGGGGCACAACACCCTGGTTCAGGAAAACCATCCGTACAATCACGGGGAGACCTCGGCCGCGCGGGATGCCGGGCGCCTGGATTTCAGCCAGACGACGATGTTTACCAGCCTCAGCCCCTGCGATATCTGCGCGGCGCTCATCTACCGGCGCCAGTTTCAACGATTGGTCGTCGGCGACGTTACCAACTATGCCGCCAACGAAGAGATGCTGCGTCAAAAGGGCGTGCAGGTCGATATTCTGGAAGATCCCGTCGGTGTCGCGCTCTTCGCCAAATACTTTCGCGAGAACCCCGACCAGCATATGGAAGACGCCAGAGGATTGGCCGAGGTACGCAAAGCCGCTACACCTCGAGTCTAGTCGCTCATGGAGCCTTTCAGGCGCAGTCTGTGCTTAGGGTCCGGACTTCGCCGCGGGCGCCGAGCTAAGAGGCCTGCTGAGCGCCTCCAGAACCCAGGCCGGGTTGAAGGGCCCCGAGCCATCGACTCCGATGTCGTAGTCGCGCAAGGCGTCGGCCACGGCATTGGCCATCGCGGCTTGCGCGCCGATGGTCCCGCCTTCTCCGACGCCGCGCATCCCATACGGATTGAAACTTGTTGGCGTTTCCATGTGGAAGAGCCTGAATTCCGACGGCGCATCGGAAGCGCCGGGCAAAACGTAGTCCATCATGGCGCGGGTTTGCAGACGCCCGGCGGAATCGTAGACCACATTTTCGCGCAAGACTTCTCCGATGCCTTGCACCGTCCCTCCCACGATTTGTCCTTCGACCAATAGGGGATTTACGATCCGTCCGCAGTCGTGCGCCACGGCGTAGCGGGGAATCTGAATCGCGCCCGTCTGCGGATCGATTTCCACCACGGCGATATGCGTTGCGTAGGAATACGACGGCTTGGGAATTTCCAGTCGAGACTCGGCTTCGATTCGCAAGGGCTCGGCCTCTTGCCGAAGGGATGCCAGCCGCCCGGGAATTTCCGCCATCGGGATGAACTCTTCCGCTGAAGTTGCGATCACAACGCCGCCGCCCTCCCAGGAGACGGCGGAAGCTTCACATCGCAAGGCCGAGGCGAAATTTGCCAGGATTTCCTTGATTAAGGTGCGCGCTGCAATTCGCGCCGTGGCCCCGCCGGAAGCCGCGCCCCGGCTGGCAAAGGTCCCCACCGCATCCGGCACTTCGTCGGTGTCACCCTGACGAATCAAAACCTGTTCGATCGGAACGCCGAGCTCCTCGGCGACCAGTTGCCGCTGTGTCGTCTCCGATCCTTGTCCGACGGGCATGATTGAGCTGTAAAGAAGAACCGTTCCGTCGGGCTGTAAAGCGATACGCGCGGTTTCGTACGGTCCGACGCCGGTGATTTCGACGTACATTGAAATCCCCAACCCCAGAAGTTTCCCGCTTGCCGCGGCCAACCTGCGCTCGTCTTCAAACGTTTCATATTCGGCGAGCTTCAATCCAGCCTCGAGGCAGCGCGGATAATCCGCTTCGTCGTAGATGATGTGGTAGGCATTCGCAAAACCGGTTGCGCCTCGATCGAGAGGCAATTCGTGGGGTTGAATCAGATTGCGGCGGCGGATTTCAGCGCGATCGATCCCCAGGCGCAGCGCGGCCTCATCGAGAAGCCGCTCCATCACCACCGCCGCCTGCGGAGCCCCTGCACCCCGTAAAACATTGAGCGGCGTTTTGTTGGTGACCACCGAAAACATATGGGCATCGAGATTGGGCACGCAGTAGGGGCCGCGCACCATTGCGCCCATCGCGGTGATTGGCGTGTTGCCCACCAGCCCAAACGCCGCGCCGATATTCGCCCAGCCGGCGAGGCGCAGCCCGACGAACACCCCATCCCCAGTGACGACCGCCTCCGCGTCGACGGTCTCTTCCCGGGCGTGGGTGGCGGAAGCAAAGTGTTCGCGCCGATCCTCCAGCCACCGCACCGGGCGCCGTAGTTTTCGCGCCACGGCAGGCACCAGAACCTCTTCGGGATAGACCATCTCTTTGCACCCGAAACCGCCGCCCAGGCGCGGGGCCGTCACACGGATCCGCTGCGGTTCCATGCCGAGCGCGCCGGCGATCACATTGCGCAGCACCTGCGGGAGTTGGGTGCAACTCTCCACATGCAGGCGCTCGCCGTTGTCGATGGGCTTGGCGATGACGCCGCGCGTTTCCAAAGGAATCGCGACCTGCCGGTGGAACTCGAATCGCTTGCGGACGACCAGGTCGCCGTCGCCCGGAGCGAACTCGGCGTTGCCGTCGCGCTGCGTCACCTGGTAAACGATGTTGGTTCCGAGGTCCGGATAGAGCAGCGTCGCGCCGGGATTCATTGCCGCCATGTGATCGGTCACCGGCGGGAGCGGTTCATAGTCAACCTCGACGAGGGCGGCGGCATCCTCCGCGAGGTAGCGATTGGCCGCCACCACCAGCGCCAGCGGCTGGCCGACAAAGCGAACTCGATCCCTAGCGATAACGCGCTGCCGCGCGTCGAGCGTTCCGGGAATCATGTCCAGGCAGGGGAGCGCGTCGTCGGATAGGTTCAAGTCGTCCGCCGTCAGCACGGCAATCACCCCGGGACTCGCCAGTGCGCGTTGTTTGCGGATTTCGCGTACGAGGGCGTGCGGCTCGGTGGATCGCACGACGCAAATTTCCGCCGCGCCCGGCGCGGGAAGATCCGGTAGGAACCCGCCGCGTCCGCGCAGCAGTTCTTCGTCTTCGGCGCGGAGGATGGCCTCGCCCATGTAACGCCGGACTCCCGTCCGCCGTGTTTTTTCGAGCGTCCTATCGGTCATGGCTTCCCGCTCGAGTGATCGCTGTTCGGCGCTCCCAGCGCCCGCCGAACCGCCGTCCAGATGTTTCGATATCCGGTGCACCGGCAGATGTGCCCGCTGAGATATTGGCCAACCTGCTTCGAGTCCGGATGGATGGACCGTTCAACCATGCAGTAGACCGTCATCAGCCACCCCGGCGTGCAGTATCCACACTGCAGTGCATGACTTTGTTGAAATAGTTGCTGCACGTGGTTGAGCCCTTGCGGGAGGTTGATCCCTTCGAGCGTGAGAATCTCGGCGCCTTCGGCTTGGACGGCTAGGAGCGTACAAGCACGCGCCGGATCGCCATCCATGACGATGGTGCAGGCGCCGCAAGCCCCCTCTTCGCAAGCGACTTTCAGCGCCGTCAGGCCGAGATGATCGCGCAGAAAATCGCTCAACAGGAGACGGTCGGGCACAACCGTCTGCACTTGCTTTCCGTTCACGGTGACGCGGAGTGAAGTCAGCGATTCACCGGAGCCGTCGCGTGCCGCCTCCTGAAATCCCGATTCAGGTTTGGCCATCTGTCGCTCCCGTACGGGTGGAACACCGCCCTCGCGCGTCGGTCAAGGCGCGAGCGACTGCAGTCACCGCCGCTTTCGACCGGAAAGCGCCGGTAGCGTGCAAATCGGTGCGCGCAGGCCACGGCCGCTCCTGGGAGGCGACTTGCGCGGCTTCGCGGAAAAGAGAGTCCCGGTTCACAGCCTCACCAATCAATGCTTTTTCCGTGCGTTCGGCGCGATAAGGGCTCGCAGTCAGCCCGCCGATCGCAATTCGTGCCGCGCGGATGCGCCCGTCCTCTCCTAGTAGCAGCGTCGCCGCGCTACAGACGAGGGCGAAGTGGCCCGGACGCAACTGGACTTCAGAGAAGCCCCAACCCTCCGCGCCGGCAAGCGCCCGAAACGAGGCTGAGAGGATCAAGCTGCGCGGAGGCAATCGCGTCCCCGATTCAACAGCATAAGCTTCCCTGGCCGGCATGCGCTGCCTGACCCCGCCGTGCGAGAGAATATTCAGCTCAGCATCCAAGGCCAGCGAGACTACGGGCACCTCTCCCCCCGCGTTGGCCTGAGCGAGACAACCGACCACAGTTCCCCGGCTGCGAACCTGCGGCATGGCCACCCAGCTCAGCGCCTCAGAAAGAAGAGGAATCGCCCGTTGGACGGCCGGGTTTAGCTCAATCCGCGATTGCCGGCAAGCCGCGCTGATGGTGATTCCTTGCGGGGTTTCGGAAAGCTCATCGAGACCGGGGCAGCGCATGATGTCCAGCAACAGAGACGCGGTGATGGTTCGAGCACTCAGCGCCGGAATCAGGCTTTGCCCTCCGGCAAGAATCTTGGCCGAAGAGTCCGCGCGAGAAAGGATGTCGACAGCGTGATCCGCCGTTTCTGCTCGGACGTATTTAAACCTGGCAGGCTTCATTTACGGTCCCGGTATCCTTGGCAAGCACCTGTTGCGTGCATCTTTCGGTGGCGGCGCGGGGTGAACCAGATTTTTCCGCCACGCCGAGTGGGGGAGTTTACATCACAGCCGCAGGCATTGGAACCGGGCACGGCGACGCGTGGAAGGGCGCCTCCACTGGAGCTGCGCATCTGGGATCCTCGTCGCGTGGGAACCAAAACGCGCGCCTTTCATACAGCAAATTCACCGTCCGGAAATTGGCCTTCAAACCGTGGCAGTTTGGCGCGTCCGGGCTTAAAGTAATGTATGCGATCGAGCCGGAAGTTGAGCCTGTGATGAAATAGGCTTCCGCAGTTGACGTACTCTATGGACTGTTGCCAAAAACGGCAAAAGAACGTCAAGCTTTTCGCTGACGCCGTGCTCGTGCCAGCTTTGTTGGACCGAAGTGAAGTAGCGTAATCTATTGCTCAAGGACGGGCAGTTCATGGAGCGAGACGCAGAGGTTCGATCGCGGGGCGGACCGGGGAAGGACGAGTCGGGCCTGTTTTCCGTCGCGTCAGTTCTCAAGCTGCAAAAACTGATTTTTGCCGGCTCACCTCTGTCCGAAGTTCTATCACACACTGCCCAACTGGTTGAATCGCAGGCGGAAGGCATGTTTTGTACAATCTGGCTTCCTGATGCCGACGGAAAATATCTCTATTGCGCTGCAGCGCCGAGTCTTCCTGGATTTAGCGATCACGTCGGGCGCACGCAGGTTTGCCCGAAAGGCGCGTCCTGCGGCACCGCTGTTTATCGCAGGGAGCCGGTGTATGTGACCGACATCCTCACAGAGCCCAGTTGGGATGACTATCGTCACCTGATGTTGCCTTACGGGATTCGTTCCGTGTGGTCGCGACCCTTGTTTACCAGTGACGGTAAGGTTCTTGGTACCTTCGCCATCCTTTATCGTGAACCACGCAGCCCAAACACGTCGGACTTACAGCTGATCGAGAATGCCAGCCACATCACCGGCATCGCGATTGAGCGCCACATGAATGAACAAGCGTTGCAGCGCGAACGCGATCGGCTGCGGTTGCTTCTGGACATCACGAACGGGGTGACCTCCAAGCTGGACCTTCGCGGGTTGGTTGAGGTCCTTTCCAAAAGTCTATTTAGTGTAACGAGATCCGATTTTTGCGCCTTGCTTCTACCGGATGGAGATAGCGAGCAATTGAGGCTAACGATCCTCTACAACCCAGAGTCTCGTGGTGCACTCTGCGACGGAGCGACGATACCGGTCCGCGGTGCGCCATGCGGCAAGGCTTTCAGGACGGGGAAGACGCAGTACTTTAACAGCCTGGAGGAGGTACGGGACGACCCCGAAAGTTATGGCAGTGACGTGGGCCGACGTTTTATCGAACGGACCATCGCGGAAGGTTTGATCTCGGGGTGCGATCTCCCGCTTATTGGAAGAAGTGGCGTGTTGGGAGTGCTGGCCGCGATAAAGCGGTCCGAGAACGCTTTTTCCAAAGATGAGGTCGGCTTTCTTGAGCGGGTTGCCGGCCAAGTGGCGATCGCCGTTGAGAACGCCGTTAGCTATGAGACGGCGATCAAAGACAGAGACCTCGAAACGAAACAAAGACGCTATCTCGAACAGGAAATACGTGCCGAGTTTGGGGAGATCGTGGGGGGGAGCTCTGCGTTGAGGACCGCGTTGAGCCTGGTCTCTGTCGTGGCTCCCACGGATTCGAGTGTGCTGATCCAAGGAGAGACGGGCACGGGCAAAGAGCTCGTTGCGCGCGCGATCCATAAGCTGAGCACTCGCAGCGAAAAGGCATTCGTGAAACTGAATTGCGCCGCGATCCCTCTCGGCCTACTTGAGAGCGAGCTGTTCGGTCACGAAAAAGGAGCTTTTACCGGCGCCATCGCCCAGAAAACAGGGCGGTTTGAACTTGCCGACAAAGGGACACTTTTTCTGGACGAGGTCGGCGACATACCGCTGGAACTGCAGGCGAAACTGCTGCGCGTTTTGCAGGAGCAGGAATTCGAGAGGCTCGGCAGCAACCGCACACATAAGGTTGACGTCCGGCTGATCGCGGCAACGCATCGCGATTTGCCCGCCATGGTAAAGCAAGGCACATTTCGCGAAGACCTTTATTATCGTTTGAAGGTGTTCCCGATCCACGTCCCGCCCTTAAGACAACGAACCGAGGACATTCCGAGATTGGTGGAGCATTTCACTGCGCTCTTCGCTCAACGCATGAACAAACGAATTGACGCAATCCCTCCGGAGACGATGGATGCCTTGATGCGATACCAGTGGCCGGGAAACGTCCGCGAATTGCAGAATTTTATTGAACGTGCGGTGATTCTCTCGCCCCAGTCAATCCTCCGCGCACCAACCTTCGAGCTGGAGGAGGTTCGGCCTCAAAAGGGACCCAGCCCTCCTTTGAATGGGCTCGCGGAGGTGGAGAGGGATCACATCCTTCGAGCACTGGAAGCGAGCGACTGGGTGATCGGCGGGCGGAATGGTGCGGCCGAGCACCTGGGGATGAAGCGAACGTCGTTGGTCTACAGGATGAAGAAGCTTCGCATTAGCCGACCTGCTCTAGCGCAGAAACGCAGCGCTGCAGCCGGTAACGACTGAGCTTTCGAGCCATTGGCGCAAGCCTTCCTTCAGAGACAGCGTAGCCGACGGAAATCTGTCAGTGGCGGAAGTCCGTCAGAAATTCGTCACGGACGGCACGAGATTTGTCAGGATCACCACCTCGCAGTCTACACAGCCACAACAATTTGCTTTGATTGGCCTCTCTTCGAGCCAGCTCTGTTTCTTTGGCATCTCACCTGCGCTAGAAGGCCCGAGCGCCTGCCGGGCGCTCAAGAAACGGCAAAGGCAAAAGGAGATGTAGCGATGCTTCCCAAAATCAGAACAGCTCTGGCGTTTGTTTCGCTGACCCTCGCTTTCGGGTTGCTGCCCTGTGCGAACGCGCAAGAAGGCACGGCCAAGACCCTCGAGACCGGCACCTTCCACGGCAAGGTCCACCAGACTTCAGGCCGGGCCACCATTTATCAGGAGACGGATGGAAAGCTGGTCCTTCGTCTGACGAATTTCAAGACCTCCAACGGACCCGATGTCCATGTGATTTTGGTGGCCCTAAAGGACGCTGAAGACGATGCTAACTTTCTGAAGAACAACACCCCGCGAGTCGAGCTGGGAAGTCTCAAAGGGAATCAAGGTGACCAGAACTATGAGATCCCGGCGGGAACAGACCTCGCCAAATTCCAGACAGTTTCCATCTATTGCGAACGCTTCAACGCGAATTTTGGCGCAGCACCTCTGGCAAAGTTCTAGTTCTGGAAATCGATCGCACATG
>Ga0210398_10000951_pt1 | contig 31336 bp, 32 predicted proteins | sample IncBWC4OmetaG_FD_161047 | JGI IMG/M metagenome (GOLD analysis project Ga0210398, IMG submission 161047) | Forest soil microbial communities from Barre Woods Harvard Forest LTER site, Petersham, Massachusetts, United States - Inc-BW-C-4-O | ecosystem: Environmental > Terrestrial > Soil >... | reverse complement strand
CGCCAAATACGAGATCGTCGCCCAGACGCTGGCGGACTTGCAGCATCGTGGATTGAAGAAGATAGGCTTCGTCAACAACGATTTCTTCTAAGAAGGGTACCCCTGAGTGGTTTTACGGCGCGTCATACCCTAGGGATACGCGCCGTTTGTTTGAACGACTTAAATGTGCCCGGGCACGAGCTTGAACGCCGCGCCACTAAAAATTTGAGACATAGCGAGGTCTGCTAATGAGTCATTCGATCTTTGGTATTCAATACCGCCCCCTGCTTCTTTGCGTGTGCGCGTTCATAGCATTTGCGGGCATCTCACCGCCGGCGCATTCAGCTGAGAAGCCCGATAGCCAGAAAATCAGCCGGGTTATTGCCAAGGAAATCACGGCTGCGCAAAAGGCCATGCAGGCGAACCAATGGTCCGAGGCACTGAAGGATTTGGAAGCCGCGGAAACGAAGAGCCCGCTGTCGACCTATGATAAGAAGACGATCGCTGAGTTCAAAGGCATTTGCTATGTCCGCTTGAACAACCTCAAGGCGGCGCAAACCGCTTATGAACAAGCGGTGGCAACCGGAGGCTTCACGCCTGACGAACTGCCAAAGACCTATCGCCTGCTGTTCCAGTTGGCCGCGACCAACAAGCAAGAAACCAAGGCCATTGAATACGGCAAACAGGCGTCCGATGCAGGGTCCGCCACCGACGATGACCTGCTCATCATGTCTCAGCTTTACTACCAGCAGAAGGATTGCAAGAATTCCGCCGTATGGGGCGACAAGGCTATTGCGGCTTTCAAAAAGGCCGGCCAACCGCCGAAAGAAGTGCTGTATCAGCTCAAATTGCAGTGCGCCAGCGACGCCAACGACACCAATGGCATGAAGGCGTCGCTGACCGATCTGATTCGGCTCACCAACAAGACCACCTATTGGAATAATTTGATTCGCTTGGAGCGCCAGGATGAGCGCGACGATAACAACACCCGGATGATCTACCGCGTCATGTACGACACCAATTCCATGAATGCGGATACCGACTACATTGAAATGGCGCAATTGCTGGGCGACGCCGGCTTGCCGGGAGAGGCTCAAGCCGTTCTCGAGAAGGCGTTGAGCACAAACGTCATCAAGGACGAGCATAAGGAACGCACGACGCGCCTAGTGGCCGCCTTGAAGACGCGCGCCGATGCCGATAAGAAGGGGTTGCCGGCGCTCGATGCCGAGGCCACCAAGAATCCCGCGGGTCAGCTCGATGTGAAGCTCGGCGAAGTCTATTTTGGGTCGGGCGATTACCAGAACGCGGCAACCGCGATCACCCGTGGAATTGGCAAAGCACAGGTCAAAACGCTGGACGAGGCCTATGTGTATCTCGGCCGAGCGGAAGTGGCATTGAAGAACACCGCCGAAGCGAAGAAGGCGTTTGAAAAGCTCAAGACGGTGCCGAACATCAGCCCACGCGTGCTGAAGCTGTGGGAGATGTACTCGGACAAGCTTGGCTCGTAAAACAGAGCAGGAACCCATCATGACGATCAAAGCCGGCGATAAAATGCCCGAGGGCGCCTTTACGCGCATGACCAAGGATGGCCCGCAAAAGATGACGACGGAGCAGCTTTTCGGCGGCAAGACCGTGGTGCTGTTTTCCGTGCCGGGTGCGTTCACGCCGACCTGCGATGCCAAGCATTTGCCCGGCTTCGTGGAATTGGCCGACCAAATCAAGGCCAAGGGCGTTGACACCATTGCCTGTACCGCGGTGAACGATGTGTTCGTCATGAACGCTTGGGGCAAACATGGCGGCGTGGGCGAGAAGATATTGATGCTCGCCGACGGCAACGGTGCTTACGTCAAGGCCCTGGGGTTGGAAATGGATGGCACCAAGTTCGGCATGGGAACGCGCGGCCAGCGCTTCGCGGTCATTGTCAAAAATGGCGTCGCCACACACGTCAATGTCGAGGCGCCGGGGGAATTCAAAGTTTCGGCGGCTGATTACGTTTTAAAGCAGCTTTAGGCTCAGTGGTATTGACCGATTGGATACAGCGCCCGTAAGGGAAGGTGAGAAGACTCAAGGCACGAAAGCAACAGTGCCTTGAGTCTTCTCACCCTCCCTTACGAGAGCTCGTGCCGATCGATATCACATGCCGACGCAAGCGGACGGCGTTGGTCGACACGTGGTTTTCCGTCACGCGACTTGCGTATGCGGCCGCCAGACCGATGGTATCGCTTCGGCACTCGTCCTCCCGCACCGTGAGATTGAGCGCCCTACTTGAACGGCCTGGTGGGACGGGCAGCTTCAAGGCACTGTGTCTTCCGTGCCTTGAAGCTGCCCGTCCCTCCAGGCCATCCGAGCCGCTCAAATTCACAGTGCCGAGGCGCTGTCTCTTCCGTGCCTTGACGTTTCCTATTCCGCTGGGCCCTCCGAGCCGCTCAACCTCAAAGTGCCGAGGCACTAGGTTCCCAGCAGCCTTTCAAGTTCAGGCACGGCCTGAAATAGATCCCCGACCAAGCCAATATCGGCGACCTCAAATATGGGCGCTTCGCCGTCCTTGTTGATCGCCACGATGGTGCGTGCGTCCTTGATTCCCGTCAGATGTTGAATGGCGCCGGAGATTCCGATCGCAATGTACAATTCCGGAGAAATGATCTTGCCGGTTTGTCCGACCTGCATTTCGTTCGGCGCATAGCCTGCGTCAACCGCCGCTCGCGAGGCGCCCACCGCGGCGCCCAGTTTGTCGGCCAAACTGAACAGCAGCTTGAAGTTCTCAGCGCTGCCGAGCGCGCGGCCGCCCGATACCACCCGCGCGGCGGTCTGAAGATCCGGCCGGTCGGTTGAGCCTGATTTGGCGCCCACATAGCGGGTGTGCGTCGGCAACGACACGTTCAAAGTTCTGGACTCCACCGCGGCGCCGCCGCCTGACGGTGCGGCTTGAAACGACGCGACGCGCACCGTGGCGATGAGCTTACAGGCCGGGTCCGCTTCGACCGTCACAATCGCGTTACCCGCGTAGATGGGGCGGCGAAAGCGATAGGCGCTCTCGACCGCCATCAGGTCGCTGACTTGTGGAACACCGAGCAGTGCCGCGAGGCGGGGCATCAAATCCTTTCCAAAACTGGTCGAAGGGCCAAATACATGCGAGTAGTCGGCCGCCAGAGCCGCGAGTTGCGGTGCGAATAGCGCGGCGAGCGGATGGAGGTTCTCCGGCCGATCCACGCGCAACACCGATTTGACGCCCGCGAGCGCCGCGGCCTGCGACGCGGCAGCTGAGGTGTCGGCGCCCAATAGGGCGATGCTGATCTCGGCATCGGCGATCCCCTTGGCGCACGTCACGCATTTCGCGGTGGCGGGATTCAAGGCTTTTCCGTCGTGCTCGGCGACGATGAGTATCTTGTGCATTAAAGCAAACCTTTTTTCTTTAGAGCATCGATGAGCTCCGGGACATCCTTGACCATGACGCCTTTTTGACGCTGTGGCGGCGGCTCGGTCTTTACGCTCTTGAGCAACACTCCCGCGCCGACTCCGAGGGCATCGAGCGAGGTGACATCCAGCGGTTTTTTCTTGGCCTTCATGATGTCCGGCAGCTTTACATAGCGCGGCTCGTTCAGGCGCAGGTCCACCGTGATCACCGCGGGCAAGTCGACCTCGATGGTCTCGAGTCCCGCATCGACCTCGCGAGTGACCGTGGCCTTGCCTGCTGCGATTTCGATCTTCGATGCATAGGTTGCCTGCGGCCGCTCCCAAATCGCTGCCAGCATTTGACCGGTCTGGTTGGCATCATCATCGATCGCCTGTTTGCCCAGCAAAATCAAATCCGGATTTTCCTTTTTTGCCAGAGCAAGAAACACGTTGGCGGCAGTCAGGGGTTCCACGGCAGAGTCCGTTTGCACCAGAATCGCGCGGTCCGCGCCCATGGCCAGCGAGGTGCGCAATTGTTGCTGAGTCTCGGCCACCCCGATGCTGACGGCAACGACTTCGACATTCGTGCCGCGCTCCTTGATGCGCAGCGCTTCTTCGAGCGCGATTTCGTCGAACGGGTTGACGCTCATTTTAACCCCTTCGAGCATGACGCCGCTGCCATCCGGCTTGACGCGAATCCGCACGTTGTAATCAACGACGCGTTTGATACAGACCATGATCTTCTGCACGAAAGCTCCTTAGACCGTTGTTCCGGGAACCGGTTGTGCGCGGGTCTCGGCTTGTTGTTCCAAGTATAGGGTGCTGATTTTAGCCGCGCACTGGCGCAACTTCGGTAAAAAACGCTCGATTCCCGTCTTCAAGGGCAGGGCGGATGCAATGAAGCGCACCGTCAAGGCGGCCAAGGTGCGGTCGTTTAGAGGGACGGGCACGCTGATGGTGTATTCATCGACTAGGCGCCGGGTGCGTGTCGATGTCGCATAACCGAGCGCTTTGATTTCCCCCAGCGCCCGCAGCAATTCGGCGCGATCGCGCGCCGGCCGGTCCTCCTCCTTGTTGGAGCGCGCCAGGATTTCGATGAGCGCGTCGCGCTGTTCGGACGGGCAGGTCGCCAGGTATGCGCGGCCGGTCGCGGTGTTCAAAAGCGGCAATTGAAAGCCGGCGGAATAGCGCTCGATTGCGAGCGGCGTGCTGTGATCGGTAGCCTCGCGCAGCATCATTTTCGTGCCGGACAGGGTTGCAATGCTGATGGGCCAGACGATGTCGGCGCACAGACCGTAAATCATGGGTTTGGCGATTTGCTTGACCCATGCCTCATCATCAAATCCTTCGCTCAAACCGCGCACGAGAATAGTAAGCCGATAGCGCTCATTAGCGCCGTCTCGATATACGAATCCGGAATTGCACAACGTTTCCAAGATTCTATAGACGGTGGTGCGGGGCAGGCGGATTTCATGAGCCACTTCCGAAACCGTCGCACCGTCACGCAAGTTGAGAACAGTCAGCGCATCAAGGCCGCGCATCAGCGCGCGGATGGGACGGGTGGAATCCATGAAACCTCGAGGATTGGTGAACTCGCTAGTCTAAGGAGCCATACTTCCCTTGTCCACCTTGCGGTCAGTCAGTAGACTTAGGCAAAGATGACGCGCTACTTCTTTACGCGGCTTGCCGGCGCTATTCCCACGCTGTTCATTATCATCACGATTACTTTTTTTTTGATGCGCGCCGCGCCCGGCGGCCCCTTCGATCAAGAACAAGCGCTGGCACCGGAAATCAAGGCGAATCTGGAACGTGCGTACGGCTTGGATCAACCGGTATGGACTCAGTACGGCCGCTATCTCAAGTCGCTCCTGCATGGAGATTTCGGACCCTCGTTCAAATATACGGATTTTACCGTCACCGAATTGATCGGCCAGGGTTTTCCCCTCACATTGCAGCTCGGCATTCTGGCGATCGCGCTGGCCTTGTTGTTGGGCATTCCGTTGGGAACCTTTGCCGCGCTCCATCACAACTCCGCGGCAGACACAGCCACCATGTCTCTCGTCGTGACAGGTATCGCGATTCCCTCATTTGTCGTTCTACCATTCCTCGGACTGCTGTTCGGCGTATACCTGCACTGGTTGCCGGTCGCGGGCTGGGAGAGCGGGTCGCTGCGCCACCTCGCGCTGCCCGTCGTTGCGTTGGCGCTGCCGCCCCTGGCCTATATCGCGCGCCTGACCCGGGGCAGCATGTTGGAAATCCTGGGCAGTCATTACATTCGAACCGCGTTCGCGAAGGGATTGCCTCTGCATAGTGTGATTCTTCGCCATGCGCTGCGTCCCGCGCTCGCGCCGGTGGCAAGTTATCTCGTTCCTGCCGTCGCATCGATCCTGACCGGATCATTGGTGGTCGAGACCATCGCGGGGCTGCCCGGCATAGGAAGATACTTGGTGCAAGGCGCAATCAACCGCGACTACACGCTCGTGCTCGGCATGGTGATCATCTACTCGACTTTACTCATCGCCATGGGACTGCTTGTCGATCTTCTGTACGCGTGGCTCGATCCACGCGTGAGCTTTAGCGAATGAGCGGCGCGCGCGCGCTGTCCGGCGATGACGCGCTCAGACGCTTGCGAGCCAGTCCCGCTGCCGTGCTGGCATTGCTCACCATCATCGCCGTCGTGATCATCACGCTGTTCGGCCCGTGGCTCAACCCGAACAATACCCAGACGCTTGATTGGCTGCATGTGGCCGCGCGGCCCACCTTGCAAAGCGCGCATTGGTTTGGCACTGACCGGTTGGGTCGTGATCTTTACGCCCGTACGCTCGCCGGCGCGCGGGTCAGCATCGCCATCGGATTGGTGGCCAGCATGATCAGTATCCTGGTCGGCGTCAGCTATGGCGCCGTCGCCGGCTACATCGGCGGGCGCACCGATCACTTGATGATGCGCATCATTGAAATCTTGAGCGGTTTGCCGTTGATTTTTTTCGTCATATTCTTGACGGTCATTTTCGGCCGCAGCGAATACTTGTTGTTCATATCGATCGGCGCGGTCGGTTGGCTGACCATGGCGCGAATCGTGCGCGGGCAGACCTTGAGCATCCGCCGGCAAGAATTCATAACGGCGGCGGTGGCTGCTGGCGCCGGTACGGGCCGCATCATCGCAAGGCACGTCGTCCCCAATGTCATCGGGCCGGTTATCGTGTATGCCACGCTCACTGTGCCGCAGATTATTTTGTTTGAGAGCTTCTTGAGTTTCTTAGGTTTGGGTATTCAAGAACCCGGCGCGAGCTTGGGCACGCTGATTGCCGAAGGTGTCGGGGAAATGGAAGCGGCTCCATGGATGCTGCTGGTGCCGGGCAGCTTCCTGGCGCTATTGCTGCTTTGCTTGAACATCTTCGGTGATGGTCTGCGCGATGCGCTCGACGTCAAGGAAGCCTGAAATGGTTCCGACACTGAGCGTCGATGAATTGAGCATCCGCTTTGCGCATCGAAGCGGAATGCTCGAGGCGGTCGCCGGCGCGTCGTTGCACATCGAGCCTCAGGAATGCGTCGGCGTCGTCGGCGAATCCGGATCCGGAAAGACTCAGTTGTTCCTGGCCGCCATGGGACTGCTGAGCGGTCGTGCCCAGGTCAGCGGCAGTATCCGATTCGAGGGCAAGGAATTACTGGGCGCCACGGCCGCGGCGATCAATCGTGTCCGCGGTTCAAAGCTCACTATGATTTTTCAAGACCCGATGACTTCATTGACGCCGCACTTGAGGATTGGCACACAGCTGGCCGAGGTTCTGGTTTGTCACTGCGGGCTTTCGTGGCGAGAGGCGCGCGGTGCCGCCGGGCGCATGCTCGATAGGGTGCGAATATCGGATCCTAAACGCCGACTGAATCAGTACCCGTATGAAATGTCGGGCGGGATGCGGCAGCGGGTCATGCTGGCGATGAGTTTGTTGTGCAAGCCTGATTTGCTGATCGCGGATGAGCCCACCACGGCGCTCGACGTGACCCTGCAGGCACAAATCATGGAACTGCTGCGCTCGGCGCGCGGCGAAACAGGCATGGCCCTCGTGCTCATCAGTCACGATCTGGGAGTGATCGCGGGCCTCGCCGATCGAATTCTCGTGATGTACGCCGGCAGAATTGTCGAGAACGCCGCTGCCGACGAACTTTTGCGCAGACCGCGCCATCCTTATACCGCCGAATTGCTGAAATGCGTGCCGAGCTTATCCGGGCCGCGCTTGGCGCGCATGCCGACTCTCGCCGGACAGCCGCCGCAGCCCGGCGAAGTGCTGCAGGCCTGCCCATTCGCGCCGCGCTGTCCGCGCGTCGCGGACCGTTGTCGCGTCGAGCGCCCGCCACTGACGGGCGATTCGAACGCCTACGTAGCCTGTCACTTTCCGCTGTCATGAACGATCCGCTCCTGAAGGTGCGAAACTTACGGGTCGAATTCGGTCGACAGAGCGCCGTTCGCGATGTGAATTTCGACTTATTCGCCGCCGAGACCGTGGGCCTCGTGGGCGAGTCGGGCGCCGGCAAATCGACTTTGGCGCGAGCCCTCCTGCGTCTGACGCAGCCGGCGCACGGTAGCGTGGAGCTTTCCGGGCTGGATCTGCTCAAAAGCTCGCGGGTAGCGATGCGAGAGCAGCGCCGCAACTTGCAAATGGTCTTCCAAGATCCGCTCGCCAGTCTGAATCCGCGCATGATGGTTGGCGACGCGATCGCCGAACCGTTGTTGATATTCGAGCCTGGACTGAGTGCGGTCGCACGGCGCGGAAAAGTCGCGGCGATTTTGCAGCGCGTCGGCTTGAGCGCCGACATAGCGGGTCGTTACCCGCATGAATTCAGCGGCGGTCAGTGCCAGCGAATCGGCATCGCCCGCGCCACGGTGCTGCGCCCGAAGCTCTTGGTCTGCGACGAACCGGTCAGCTCTCTCGATGTATCCATACAGGGGCAGATCATCAATCTGCTGCTGGATTTGCAGGTGGATATGGGCATGGCGATGCTGTTCATCAGCCATAACCTCGCCGTGGTCAGGCACTTGAGCCATCGGGTGATGGTGATGTACTTGGGAAAGTTGGTCGAAATCGCCTCATGCGAGGTGCTGTTCGCCGCGCCGGTTCATCCCTATACCCGTGCATTGCTGTCCGCGGTGCCGCGGATCCCCCCGGTCGCCGACGTGGCCGCAGCCGCGCCCGCGCCGCTCGCAGAAGCGTCTCTTGCCGCGGCCGCGTTAGCGCACGGCTGCGCCTTTCGCGACCGCTGTCCTTACGCCTTGCCGCTGTGCGCGTCGAGCGTTCCGCCGCTCTCTGAAATTGCCGCCGGACACTGGGTGGCCTGTCACCGTTCGCACGAGACGCTTAATCCGCTATCCTTGGGGCCATGACGCAACGAAAGCCGGTGCGGCCGAGCGATGGGCTCGCCAATGTGCGCTACGAGATCCGCGGCAAGCTGGCGCGGCGGGCCTTGGCGCTCGAACGCCTGGGCTACGACATCGTGTCGTTGAACATCGGCAATCCGTTTGCCTTCGGATTCCGCACGCCCGAGACGATGCGCTTGGCGATGATCGAGAATCTGCGCAACAGCGAGGGCTATGTCCACGAAAAGGGCATCTTTCCTGCGCGCGAAGCGGTGGTCATGCAGCAGCAGGAGCGCGGCGTGCGCGGCGTCACCGCCGAAGAGGTATTCATCGGCAACGGTGTCAGCGAACTGATTGATCTCACATTGCGCGCGTTGCTCAATCCGGGCGATGAGGTATTGGTGCCGAGCCCCGACTATCCGTTGTGGACCGCGGCGGTCAATTTGAATACCGGCCGCGCCGTGCATTATCCCTGTCACGCCGCGCAGCGCTTCATTCCGGATGCGCAGGAAATCGAGTCGCTGATTTCGAAGCGCACGAGAGCGATCGTCGTCGTGAATCCGAATAACCCCACCGGAGCGGTCTACCCGCGCGAGACCCTGACGGCGATCGCGCAACTCGCCGAGAAGCATCGCCTGGTGGTGCTATGCGATGAAATTTACGACCATATTCTCTACGATGCTGCGGAATTCGTGCCGATGGCGACGTTGGTGCATGACACCCTGTGCTGCACGATGAGCGGACTCTCAAAAGTCTATCGCGCATGCGGCTATCGCGTCGGGTGGGCGTCTTTCTCAGGCGATGTCGAGGGTGCAAGCGAGTATTTGAGCGGTTTGGAATTGCTCTCGTCGCTCAGGCTTTGCAGCAACGTGCCGGGGCAATGGGCGGTGCAAACCGCGCTCGGCGGGTACCAAAGCATTCAAGAGCTGACGCGTTCGGGCGGCCGGTTGTATGAATCCCGCCAGGCAATTCTCGACGCGGTGGCGCGCAGCAAGTACCTAAAATTGGCGCGTCCGATGGGTGCTTTATACGCATTCGTGGAAGTGCGCGAGGATGCATTGCCGGACTTCGACGACCAAACCTTTGCGCTCGACCTGCTGGAAAAGAAACATGTGCTGGTCGCGCCGGGCGTGAGCTTCAACGTGGCCTATCGCAACGCCTTCCGGGTGACCAACTTGCCGGAACCGCAAGTTCTGACGACGGTGTTCTCGCGTATTGATGAGCTGCTGGAAGCGCAGGCCGCGGAGAGGCCGGCACTCACGGTCGTCTCTTCCTCCCTCAAGGTCCAGCAGCACTGAGCGTGGCGCGCGTCTCTCCCGCCTTGCTGGCGGCCGTCGCGGCCGGCCATACGGTTCTCACGCCGAATGCGGAATTGGCCGCGGCGATATTCGATGCGGTCGAGCGCGTTCATCGTGATGCCGGCGATGAGGTCTGGCCGACTCCTCAAGTGCGCGACTATTCAAGCTGGCTGCGCGAGCAGCATGCGCAGCGGCAGCTCGGCGATGCCATCGCGCCACGCCTGTTGAGCGAGGTGGAAGAGCGAGAACTTTGGCGCACGGTCATCGACACGGCGCAGATCGGCGCAGAGTTCCTGGATCCGGCGGGTGCGACGCGCGCGGCACGACGGGCTCGGCGCACGTTGTTTGAATACGCCATTCCCGTCGAGGCTCTCGATGCCGCGCACTCCGAGGAGTGCGCGGCGTTTCTCGAATGGAACCGCGCATTCGAGCGGCGCTGCCGTGCCTTGGGCTGCATCAGCGCGGATAGTTTACTGGGCGGTGCGGGCTCCCTTGGTGGGCACATCGCCGTGAGTGGGCACATCGATTGGATCGACAGCCCTCACTGGCGTCCCACGGCGCGCCGTTGGCTGGAGCAACACGGGCGCGTGTTGCAGGCGCAGCACAAGGCAGAGGCGAGCTCAGCGCTCGTCAGGGCGCCTTCGTCTTCGGCTGAGCTCGCTGCCATGGCGGATTGGGCGCGGGTCAAATTGGCTGAGGAGGGGTTTCGCGCCTGGATTTACGTTCCGGATTTAAATCGGCGCCGCGCAGAGGTTGTCGATGCCTTCGATGCGGCATTGGCGCCGCAGCGATTTGCGCTGCGCGGTGATGCCGGCGCGGCACCGTACGCGGTGGCCGGAGGCACGCCGCTTGCCGACTATGCGCCGGTTCGCGCGGCGCTGGACTTGCTTGCCGCGAGCGTCGGTAAGGTTACGTTTGTCCAATTCAGCGCGCTGCTGCGCGCGCCGGAACTACAGGAGTCGGACTCCGAGGCCGGCGCCGCCGCGCGATTGGACGTCGCGCTGCGCCGGCGCGCAACGGACGATGTGGATCTCGCGGGCTGGCTGGAGTTGGCCGAGCGGGTGGCGGCCGCTTCGCAAATAGCGCCGGCGGCGGCCGTGCAGCGACTGCGCGCAGCTCAGCAGATGCTTTCGCAATTGCAGGGTGCACGGCACTTGAGCGAGTGGGTTGCGGTCTGGGTGGGTGCGCTGGAAACGGCTCCCTGGGCGTTTCGCGCACGATGGTCAAGCATTGAATATCAAGCAGCTGAGCGATTTCGGGAGTTGCTCGCCAGCGTTGGCCTGGGCGATGCCGTCTTCGGAACGCATACGCGGGGTTCAGCGCAAGGAATTCTCGCCCGGGCGGCGCGCGAGACAGCGTTCCAGGTGCAAACCGGCGTTCCGGCGATCTGGGTGAGCGGCCAATTCCTTGACCCCTGGCTTGATTATGGCGGGCTCTGGGTGAGCGGTTGCAACGATGAACAATGGCCGCCGCCCGTGGCCCCGGTAGCCTTGCTGCCCGTCGGCTTGCAGCGGCAATACGGGGTCATTCCTGCGAGCGCGGAATCACAGTTGGCGCTGGCCCTCGAACTGCAGAACCGATGGCAGAGGCGCGCGAGTCAGTGCGTGTTCAGCCTTTCCGATTCGGGCGAGGGTAGTTCAAGCATGCCCAGTCCGCTGCTGCCGAAACGCATGGTCATCGATGCGCCGTTGAGTGCCGCGCCCCAGCCTCACTGGCTCAAGATGCTACAGAGCGCGCCTGAATTGGATTCGCTCTGGGATGAAATGGCTCCGCCGCATGCGGAGAATGAGCGCACCCACGGCATTGCCACCTTGAGGGCCCAATCGCGCTGCGCGTTTCGAGGGTTCGCGGAGAGCCGGCTGGATGCGCAACCACTCGAGCAACCGGTGCCGGGTTTCAACGAACGGGAGCGCGGCGAGCTCGTGCATCATGCTCTGCAGCACGTGTGGACGGTGCTGCGCGACTCGAGCCGTCTTAACGCGGTGCCTCCCGACGCCGAGCAACGACTGATCGATGAGGCCAGTGCTCGCGCGATCGAGCTCGTGTGCCGACAGCACGATCCGGGTCGGCGCTGGCAATTGCGCGAACGCGTCCGGCTGCAAAACCTATTGGGGAAATGGCTGCGACTCGAACGGGACCGGGCACCTTTCGTCGTTGAAGCTCTCGAGGAAAGCGATCAGGTCGCGCGATTCGGCGGACTCGAATTCAGAGTGCGCATTGATCGCATCGATCGCTTGATGGATGGTGCGAGAGTCTTGCTTGACTACAAGACCGGCGCGGCTGCGGTCGATTGGCGCGGCGAGCGGCCTGACAATCCCCAGTTGCCCGTTTACGCGCTGCTGTCTCCGGATGCCTTGGTCGCGGTCGCGTACGCCAAGGTGAATGCCGCGGAATCCGGCTTCGTCGCGGAGTCCGAGCGGCGCGACATCTTCCCGAGAACCCGCCGCAGCGAATTGGAAGGGATGGCGACTTTCACGGATCTCGTCCAGGTTTGGTCGAGGCGCATCGAGCGGATCGCCGGCGAGTTCGCCGCCGGGCACGCGGAGGTGGCGCCGACCATCAAAGCATGCCAGAGCTGCAAGCTGCAGGGCCTATGCCGTGTGCCGGCGGCGCTTGAAGAGGCGGATGAGTTCCATGAGTGAGGCAACGCGACTCGCAAGCGACGGCGCCGCCCGCGAGCGCGCGATTACCTCGAACGGCTCGGTGTTGGTGCAAGCGCCGGCCGGCTCGGGCAAGACGACTCTGCTCGCGCAACGGTATCTGCGTCTGCTGGCATCCGTTGACTCACCCGAGCGCATTTTAGCGCTGACCTTTACGCGCCGTGCCGCTCAAGAAATGCGGCAACGCGTGCTCGGCGCCCTGAGCGCCGCCGGCTCTCGCGAATGCCCGCAGGGTATGAATCAGCTGACGTGGGCCCTGGCTGCGGCGGCGAGACAGCGCATGGACTCGTTGCAGTACGACCTGCAATCGCAGCCTTCGAGATTGCGCATTGAGACCATCGATGCCTTCAATTCCTGGCTTGCCAATCAGCTGCCGATTGCCGCCGGAGCCGGCGCGGGCTTAAGCATCCAGACCGACGCCGGGCACAGCTACCAAGAGGCGGCACGCCGTGCTTTGGCGCACGCGGGCGGCGATCAATTCGGACTCGCCGTCGATCGGGTGCTCGAACTCGACGATCAGCGCTGGCGCAAGCTGGTGAAGCTCATTGCCGAGATGCTGCCGAGCCGCGACCGCTGGTTGCCGTTGCTCGCGGGGCGCTTGCGGGCCGCGAGCGCGATCAACGAGGTGCAGCTGGCGAGCGTGCGTCGGCATTTCGACGAAGATTTGCGGCTGCTGGTCAACCGCGTCTTGCTGCGGTCTTGCGAAATCTTGGGAAGACACGATATTACGGCGCTGTCATCACTCATGCACGGAGCGGCGCAGCGCCTCGAGGATCCGACACCGATGGCCGTGTGGCTTCAAGACGCAAGCCCCTTGCGACCTATTCCTGAGGATGCGGCGCGTTGGCGCAGCATGGCGGCGCTGCTGCTCAAAGCCGACGGGCGCGGATTGCGTAAGTCGGTCGACAAGAGGCAGGGCTTTCCGCGCGGTGCCGACAAGGTATCGATGCTGAGCTTCCTGGAGAGATTCGCTCAAGATTCGCGCATTTTGGATGCCTTGGTTGAATTGGGCACCCTGCCGGATCCTTACTACAGCGATGCTGCGTGGGAGCGTGTCCGCGAAGTGGCGCAGGTGCTGGTGTTGGCGGCGGCTGAACTCGATGGTGTCTTTCGCGAGCAAGGCGCGGTTGATTTCCCCGCCGTATCGATCGCGGCCTTGCGCGCGCTCGGCAGTGTGGATGCGCCCACGGATTTGAGTTTGCGTCTCGATTACCGGCTGCAGCACATTCTCGTCGACGAATTTCAAGACACATCCAGCTCGCAGTTGGAACTGGTGCGCCTCCTGACCGGCGGCTGGCAGCAAGGCGACGGCCGCAGCGTATTTTGTGTGGGCGATCCGATGCAATCCATCTACGGCTTTCGCCAAGCGGAGGTTCGGGCATTCCTGGAACTCGCCGAGGAGGGTATCGGCGAGCTGCGCTTCGAAGTGCAACGTCTGCGCAGCAATTTTCGTTCCGCGCCGCCTCTGGTGGACTGGACCAACCGCTGTTTCGCGCGCCTCATGCCGGAGATCGATGATCGTAACCGCGGCGCCATTGCCTATCGCGCCAGCGAGGCCGCGGTCCTTGAGTCCGACGCGGCTGAGTGCGGCGTCCGGTGTCAGATATTCGCGAGCCGCGGCGCCGAATCGAATGCCGTCGCCGAGATGATTGCCGACGAACTCAAACGGCATCCCGATTGGCGCGTCGCCGTGCTGGTGCGCGCCAGAACTCATGCGCGCGGCATCGCCGCGAGTTTGCGCGCGCTGAATATCGCCTTTCGCGCGGTCGACATCGAACCCCTGCATGATCGCGCCGCGGTTCGCGACATCATGATGTTAACTCGCGCGTTGCTGCACTGGGGCGACCGCATCGCCTGGTTGGCCGTGTTGCGTGCTCCTTGGGCGGGACTGTCTCTGGCCGATCTGTTGACGATCTCCGGCGCCGGTTCTCTGGTGTGGGATGCGATTCGAGATGCCGCGCTGCTGCCCGCGCTCAGCGAGGATGGCCGCGCTCGCTGTGCGCGCCTGCGGCTTCACCTCGAGGCTGCGTTCCAGGTTCGCAATGAGACCGGCGTGGCCCGTTGGATCGAAAGGACCTGGTTAGGTCTAGGCGGCCCCAGCTGCATGATGAGCGAGCAAGATCTGCAACTGGCGGGTGCGGCGTTCGCTCGCATCCGGATCCTCGAAGAGCGCGGCATGCCGGATGCGGCGGATCTGCCGGATATTTTTGCGGACCTGTTCGCCGATCACGGCGGCGCGAGCGTCGTCGAAATCATGACCATCCACAAGGCCAAGGGTCTGGAATTCGACCTGGTCGTGCTGCCGGCGCTCGATCGCGCCGTGCCGCCCGATCGCAACCAATTGTTGCTGTCGCACCAATTCGCGCGCACGGGGCGCGACGGCATGGTGATGGCGGCCCGTCCGCCGGTGGGCACCGACGCCGATCTGCTATTCGAGTTCCTGCGCTATCAGCGGCGCGACGCAGCCGTGCTCGAAGCGCAGCGCCTGCTGTACGTGGCCTGCACCCGAGCAAAGTGCCGATTGCGGCTGACCGCTGTCATCGACGAGGAAAACGACGACGACCTCGACGACGCGGCGCCACGTCGGGTCTTCCGGCCGCATGCCGGAAGCTTGTTGCGCGCGCTTTGGCCGGTGCTCGCAGGCGAATTCGAGCTGCCGCCGGCGCCGCTTGAGCATCGGGAGGTTGCCGACGATGCCCCTCGAGGGGGGCCGCTCAAGCGCCTGCCATTAGAATGGTCACAGGGATTTCAATTTGCGCCGCCCGCGGGCGGGGCCATCATCCCGATCGTGAGGGACGAGACGCCGATATTCGATTGGGCCGGCGAAACGGCGCGGCGAGTGGGCAGCCTGGTGCATGCCGAGCTCCACAAGATGGAACTCTCAAGCTGGGATGACGCGGCTATCCATGCGCGCGAGAGCCATTTCCGACGCTGGCTCAGCATTCATGGGGTGCCCGAGGATCGACTGAATCAGGCGACCGCGCGGGTCGTGGAGGCACTGCTCGGCGTGCATCGCGATCCGCGCGGTCGTTGGATACTGAAGCGCTGGCTTCGCGAGGACCTGCGCGAGCACGCCTTGTCGGGGTACTGGCGGGGGGAGTTCTCCCGCGTTGTGTTCGATCGCAGCTTCATCGACGACGCCGGCGTCAGGTGGGTGATCGATTACAAAACCAGCCAGCATCAAGGCGGCGGTCTTGAGCTGTTCCTGGACCGCGAGGTCGAGAGATACCACAGCCAGCTGGAGCGTTATGGTCGCCTGGCGCGCCGCTTGGGACCAGAACCGGTTCGGTTGGGACTGTACTTTCCCCTCATGCGGGCTTGGCGCGAATGGGCCCCTGAGACAGTTGACTAACGGCACTACTGGATATATAAACAGTACTCCAAACAACCAACAAGAGGAGTCAGTCATGATTGGATACGTCACTCTCGGCACCAATGACTTGAAGCGTGCGGCCGCCTTCTACGATGCGCTATTGGGAGAAATCGGCGCCAAACGCATGATGGAAGGGGATGATTTTATCGCCTGGTCGGTCAAGCCGGACCTACCCGGGCTCGGTGTGACCAAGCCCTTCGACAAGAAGGCCGCTACGGTTGGCAATGGCGTAATGGTCGCGCTGGTGGTCGATAGCGAGGAGAAAGTGAAAGCGTTGCATAAAAAGGCTTTGCAATTGGGTGGCAAGGACGAGGGCGCGCCCGGCAAGCGCTCGGAAAGCTTTTATGCGGGGTACTTTCGAGATTTGGATGGCAATAAGCTCAATGTGTTTGTCGGCGGCTAGTGATATTGAGCGATTGGTGTAGCGCTCGTCGGGGAGGATAAGCGGAGTCAAGGCACGAAAAGGCAGCAGTGCCTTGACTCCGCTTAGCCTCCCCGACGAGAACTCGAACCGATCGATGTCACAGCCGCTAGAACGTGAATTCGAGTTCCACCGGAAATCGTCCGGAGGCGTCGCGCGGGCGAAGTTGCGACAAGTTGCTTAGTTGATTGCGAAGGGCGGGGGAGGCTTCAGCGCGCTCCTTGAGCGTGCCGGACAACATGCCGGTGCGCGTGGCGGGGGAGAAACGAATCTGCGCCTGAGCCTCCACCGGTCCGCCGGTGTCGTTGAGAGTTGCGCTCAGGCTGCCGTCGGGGGCGATGCTCTGGGGTCCTAGTTGCAGCTCATAGCTGCCGAGATCGGATCCCGCCGCGACCGCGGCGGATGAGATATTGGCGACGTCAATTTTTCCGACCGCCGCTTCAAGCTTATCGAAGGTGCCGGTGATCGTGGTGAATGCCAGCTTGGCGGTGCCCTTCCACCCGGCGGCGAATCCGAGAGTCTGCAGGTCGTCGACAGGACCGCCGCCCGTAATGTCATGCGCCGCGAAACGGCCCAACTTAAGTTCCGCCGTGCCGTCGATGAGGAAGCCCACCTTCACCCAGTGAATGTCCGCAACGATGGCGAGCCGCAATAAAGCGAGCGGATGGAGCTGCCATTCGATCGCGCCGGCATCGCGCGCGTTGATGCTGATCTTGCCCGCGGCCCCATGCAGCAGGCTGCCGGAAAAATCCTCGGCGCGCACCTGGGCCGGCATGAAGCGCGTGGCGAAGGAGGCGGGCAGCACAAAGATCACGGCGCCCGACAGAACGATCAGACCCAGGAGAATGAGCGGCCAGCGTCTCGCCGGTCGCGTGCGCTTAATGTCGCGGCTGACTGAACGAGATGCTGGCATTGACCAGGCCCGGCGAGGGTGTGCGATCCACCGTGATCGATTCGATTGCAAGACCGTAACGCCGATCCAGCGTATCGAGCCACGTGACCAAGGTGTCGAAAGGCGCGGCCTCCAGCTGCACGCGCACTCCCCCGGAGGTGTTGGGCTGCGTCCCCCGCAGCGAACTGGCAAGGCCGACCTCGCGGCCGACTCGATCGACCAGCACGACCGGGGCCTCGCCGGTGTCGGCGGGAACATCACCGCCGCGCGCACGGATCTCCGGCGCATTCACGCGCATCCAAGCCAAATCCTCGCGCCGGGTTTCGTTGCCTTTGATCGCCCGAGACACGGCCGATTGCAGCGGCATGAGAATCCCGATGATCAGGATGATCAATCCTAAGACGACCGCGCCCCCCGCCACGACGCGCTGGTCGCGCGGTTGCAGACCGGCATACCATGCCTTTAGCTTGTTCATCGCGCAGCACCCGCGTGCTGATCGCGAATGTGAAGGTGCGCTTCCACGCCCGTCGCGACCGGATTCGAGGATTGAATATCGGCGGCGAGTCCTTCTTTACCCACGAATTGCGTCAATTGCGACAGCTCGGCGAGACTCGGCGCATTCACCGTCATGTCGAGCGCGTTTTCCCGGTAGCTCAACGCACTGATGCTGGTCTTCGGCGTCGCGGCCAAGGCGCCGCTCAAGGTTTGCAGCGTGCGCAGAAAGTATTGCGGTCCGGCGCCGGATTTGCGAATTCGATCGAGCTTGGACTGCATTTGCCGGCGTGGATCCGCAGATGCATTGCCCGGCATGGCCGAGGAGAAGACCTGTGAGATCTGGCTGTCGAGCGCCGCCGACTCATGCTTGGCTTGACGTATTTGCAGCGCCTGCGCCGCGACATGAACCACGAGCAGCGCGGCTGCGAGTCCCGCTGCGAGCCGCCATCGGTGCCAGCGCTCGCCGTAGTCCGGGGTGCGTGAAAACTCGCCCTGCAGCAGATTCACGGCATCGGCGGTGTTCATCCCGCGGGCCAACCACGGCAGCGGACCGTCGCTCAGCAATTGAACCTTGAGCGAGGCGAAGTCTTCCAGCAAAACCTCAAAATCCTCTTGCACTCGCGCCCAGTCGTCGCGTGTCACGTAAAGAATCGCGCTTTCCTTCGGCTTGGGTTCCTCGCTGGTTTGCAGCGGGTCGCCGATCACGCCCGCCACCACGAGCGCTTCCTTCACCGGTGAGAGTTCCACGGCGAAGGGAATGGCACCGGGCCGCCGCACGGCCAGCCGATCGTTCTCCAGCCATAAAACGGTTTGGCCCGGATTCTCCGGCATCAGCGAGATATCAGGATAGATCGCGGCAGGTTCGAATCCGGCCGCGCTCAAGTCGGCGATCCAGCCCTGCAGCACGGAGCGCGATACCACGGCCACGGGTGTGCCGCCGCTCGTGCGGCGGTGGCCGATCGCGAAGCTCAACTGATCGACGTCTTCGGTCAATTGTTCCTCGAGCGCAAAGGGAACCGCGCGTGCAAGCTTGGCTCCGCCGCCGGGAGGCAGCTCAGGCTCGGCCAATAGAATCTGCGCCGCCGGCGCAAGCACCACGACTCTTCCCGAGCGCCAGACGGCCGCTGCGAGGCTCAACGATCCCCGCTGGCGGGTCGGCGTCGGCGCGCCGGCCTCATCCAATATCAGCCACTCGGTCTCTTCTTGGCCGGACGGAGGGAGGCGAAGGAGCAATGATTGCGGCATACGTTTAACGTGTCCCAAATGATCGCAGCAGCGGCGTGACCTTGGTGCTGCCGCGAAACAAAAGACTGTACAAGGTGAACTCCGTAGTGCCAAGCGCCACGCGCGTGGTGAGTTGGAAGTATTGGCTTTTCACATCGATGGGATTGCCCTTGGTTGCCATGGCTTTTGGTCCGGCAAAACTCGTGGCCACATTGGTGAAGGTCTGTACATCGGGAAAACAGCCGGTCTTGCGGCCATTCGTCAGCACCGCGGGATTATTCGACCACTCGCCATTCAGTCCTTCCACGATGCTCTCGAGCACCAGCGCCGGGGCCGTGCAAAGATTTATGGTCGTGTTCGCGCTCGGCAAGGCGGTGACATAGGGCGCGATCTTCCGATAGCGGTCGGCGCCGAAGCCGGGCAGATTCATGAGCTCGCTGGGCGACATCATGGGCCAATTGCCCGTGCGGTAGGGCGGCGATTGCGATGTGTAGACCGCATCCTCCGCACCATCCGGATTTCCCACGACGTCGTCTTGATCGAGCCAGTCGCGCGCCAATCCCGCCCACTTTGGCTCAACGCCGACCGAGACCAAGAGACGCTGGAATTGCTGCAACGGCAAGGGATCTTCCGTCACACCATCCGCGCCGAGGCGCGCGAGGCTGTTGAGGTTGAAGCGCCCCTGCATATCCTCCAGCGAACCCTGCATCGAGCCGATGGGCTCGCCCTCCGGATTGTTATCCGGTGTGATGGGTAGCGGCTGAGTTGACTGGGCCCAAGGACCGGCCAAGGTGGTGGCTTGTGGATTCATCTGCGCATCCTGCATGAGTACATCCGCGGCCAGCGCTTCGGCGCCCAAGCCGAAGTGCAATGCCTGCTCCGCGGCCATCATGCCGGTGGTACGCCGCAATTCCAGAAAGCCGTCGAAACTCAATTTCGTCGCCAACACGGTCGCGAGAGCGACCAGGATGAGCGCAATGATCAACGCGACGCCGCGCTGCCGTTCTCTACCGCCCTTGAACGCCTTCACCCTGAGACCTCGACGAGGCGGCGTATCGCCCCCCAATCCTTGAATTGGATGATGATTTCAACCGCCACGGGCCGCGACTGCCAGTCGACAGTTGAGCCGTTTTGAATGGTCGTGCTTTCCGGCCATTGGTTCTGCCACGCTTGGTTGCCGTCTAGATACCGAAGCTGCACGCCCTTCACGCCGGTCAACAGGTCCTGTACAACCGGTTTATTCCCCTGCACGGTGTCCAGATTGACCTGATAGCTGCGCTTGAGCACATCGCCCACCAAGGCATAGGAAACTCGCTGCAGTGTGCTGCGCTGCTGGCCCGCGGTGTTCGACCATCCGGCGCGAGTCAGGTCGACCATGGAAACCGCGCTGGCATCGGTCGTCGATCCAAAGCCCGAGTTCGAGCTCGATCCGGAATTGAAACTCATGCCGGGGCTGGGTGTGCTGCCTGAGTTGAAGCTCATGCCGGAACTGGAACTGCTGGCGCTGGAATTGGCGCCCAAGCTTGCCGAGGTGACGGTCACACTCCCCGCGCCGGGCGTGCCGCGCAACGCCGGAAGCCTGCTTTGCCCGAGGATGTCGCGTACCGGCCGCGGCACCAGTTGCGCAAAATCGGCAACCATGATGCGCATGCCGAATTCAATTTCACGCGAGCGCTTGAGGGAAACCTCGGTGCGCTCCGCCGAGATTCGCGCCGCGCGGTAAGTCGAATATCCGAGTCCCGCCATGATCGCCAAAATCAGCAACGCCACCAAGATCTCGACCAGGGTGAATCCCGCGGCGCCGTGGCGCAATTTCAGGCACCGTGCGCTCATGGGTTCGGCGGAGTCGGCGGAGTCGGTGGAGTCGGCGGAGTGGGTGCGGGCGAGGGTACGATTGGGCCGCCGCCCGGCGGTGGAGTAGTAGGCGGCGGCGCGCCGCCGGGTTGCGCGGGGTTGGGCGTGCCCGCGACGGTAGCCGTCACGATGCCGGCCGTCCAATCGACCACGGTCGATCCCGGCGTCGCCACCGAGCTGCCGAGGAAGCCCACCGCCTGTGCCAAAGCATTGCCCTTGGTTTTGGCATCGCCCAGATACACGCGGACCACCACGCGTTTCATGCTGGGAATGCTGGTGTCGAAGTAGCGCGTGTCGTAGTGCCATTTGCGGTTGCCGAAATCAAGCTCGCCGGTATCGGTGTTTTGCCCAAATTTCGTGACGTTGAGGCGCACCTCCGAGAGGCGATTGAGCGCGATCCACTGCGCCAGCGATTTGTCGCGCAGAAAGCCGCTGGTGCGCGCCGTGCCGTTCACCGCCACCATCAGCGCGGTCAAGCCCAGCGCGACGACCACGAGGGCAACGAGGACCTCGACCAGCGTAAAACCCCGAGTTCGATCCGAGTGCCTCAACTGCGCTTTTCCACGGTGTTCGAACCCTCCCGCGAGACTTTTCCGAGCGCGTCGCCATCGACCGCCGTCTTGGCTTGCGTGGCGTCGCGCAGCAAGATGAGGCGAAACGGCGTGCCTTCCCCGCTTGCGGCGATCGCGATTTGCGGATTCGGCGGCGGCCCGTCGGATAAGTTCCTATCGATGGGTTTGATGACCACGGTTTGCGAGTCGAGCTGCAGCTGAAAACTGACGCCCTTGGGCAATTCGCGATGTCGAAACTCGCGCTCTTGGTCGAGCATCAGCCAGCGATCGCGGCGCGTATCGTAGACGACGAACTCATAGGCTGTCGGCTCGATTCTCAATCCGAAATCGCGACCCTCCAAGAGCGCGCGCTCGTGCAGCAGTCCCACCAACCCCTCGATGCGGCGGCTTTCCTCGTCGAGCTGGCTGTCCCGCCCGGTCGAGCTCACGGTGAGCACCGTGAGTGACACGATCACCACAATGATCAGGATCACGACCAAGATTTCTACGAGAGTAAAACCCTTGCTGCGCATGGCGGCGGACCATCGCCTTTAGCCGGGAGCCTGAAGACAGGTCCCAGGCTTATTTCTGGTCGAGCGAATAGCTGGCAATGTCTGCGTCCGGACCTTCGCCGCCGGGTTTGCCGTCGCGCCCATACGAAATGATGTCGTATTCGCGTCCATCGGCGCCTGGGCTCGTGTAGAGATACGGATTGCCCCAGGGATCTTTGGGGATCTGCTTCAAGTAGCCGTTGGCGGGATAGTTGGTGATGGTCGGATCGGCCGGCTGCTTGACTAGGGCCTGCAATCCTTGCTCGGTCGTCGGGTATTTAAAGTTATCGAGACGGTACAAATCCAAGGCGGTGCCGATCGAGCGGATATCGGTCTTCGCCGCCGTTATGCGTGCCGTATCGACCTTGCCCAGGATATTTGGCACCACGAGTGCGCCCAGCACTGCCAGAATGACCACGACGACCATGATCTCAATAAGGGTAAAACCGCTTTGGCGATGACGCATAGTGACCTCGAAAATTCCTCAGATCATAGCAAAATAGCGAACATCGATGCCCCGTAAGGCCGCAGACCGCCTCGCGCCGATTGCTGCTGCCCTACAGTGGGATCGCGGCCGATGGATTTGGTTGCTTCTCATTTTGTTGCTCCTGGGCGGCGTGTTGGGTCTTGGCGACAGTATCAGCGCATTGTTGCGCTATGATCGCAGCGCAATCGCGGCAGGAGGCTGGTGGCGGTTGCTTACCGCCCACATCGTGCATCTCGATGCGCACCACCTGATCCTCAATGAACTGGGCTTGGTGTTGATGTGGTCGTTGTTCGCCCAGGACTATGCCGCGGAGGAGTGGTGCGCGATCGTCTTCAGCGGCGCCTTGGCGATCAGCTCCGGACTTTGGTGGCTGAGTCCCCATGTGAGCTGGTATGTGGGTGCATCCGGGGTGCTGCACACGGTTATGGCGGCGGGGACCGCCCAGCATCTTGCCACGCGTGCCTGGGATCGGTGGATATTGCTCGTGGGGTTATGCGCCAAACTGGCGTGGGAGCAATGGGGCGGACACCCTACGCCCTTGGTCGTCGTTGACGCCCATTTGTATGGGTCGGCATGCGGATTCGCGGTAGGCGCCGCACTGTCGTGGCGGGCCGCTATAATTCGCCGGCGGTCAGCATAAGGATAGAAGAATACATGTCGCTCGCCTTCGTATTTCCCGGCCAGGCCTCCCAGTCCATCGGCATGATGAGCGCCTTGGCGCGGGTTTCTCCCACGATTACCGCGACTTTTGCCGAGGCGAGCGGGGTGCTGGGATACGATCTTTGGCAGCGATGTCAGGCAGGCCCGGCGGAGTTGCTGAATTCCACAGAATGTACTCAACCGGCCATGTTGACTGCGGGCGTCGCCACGTACCGGCTGTGGCGCGAACGGGGCGGTCCGCTACCGACGATGATGGCCGGCCACAGTCTCGGGGAGTGGAGCGCGCTGGTGGCGGCCGAGTACTTGGATTTCAAGAGCGCGGTGGACTTGGTGAGGTACCGGGGCGAACTCATGCAAGCGGCGGTGCCGAGCGGCGAAGGCGGTATCGCAGCCATCTTGGGACTCGAGGACACGGATGTTGAAGCGGCGTGCGAGGAGGCCTCGCAGGGCGAAGTTGTCGAAGCGGTCAATTTCAATGCACCGGGACAGGTGGTCATCGCGGGCCTGGCGACGGCGGTCGCGCGAGCGATCGAGATCGCCACCGCAAAAGGTGCGCGCCGCGCCATGGCGCTGCCCATGAGCGTTCCAGCGCATAGCTCGCTCATGAAGCCGGCCGCCGAGAAGCTGCGGGTTCGCCTGGACAGTACGCCGGTGGCGGAGCGTTCCGAAATCAAGGTTTACGGCGTGGATTGCAAGATCCACACGAATGCGAATGATATTCGCGCAGGCTTGGTGAAACAGTTGCCGACGCCGGTGTATTGGGCGGCGACCGTGCGGACCATGATTTCCGCGGGGGCGACTCAAATAATAGAGTGCGGGCCCGGTAAAGTGTTGACCTCACTGAATCGGCGCATAGACAAAAATCGGGATCTTAAAATGCTGGCGCTCGAAGATCCGCAGGCTGTCGATGAGGCGCTGGCAGTGGTGGCTTAAACTATGTTGAACGGAGAGATTGCCTTGGTGAGCGGCGCTTCGCGCGGCATCGGCGCGGCGATTGCAGAACGCTTAGGCAGGGAAGGCGCGCGGGTGGTCGGCACAGCCACCACCGCGGAGGGGGCCGCCCGCATCACCGAGAAGTTGAGCAAGCACGGCGGCCGTGGCGCCGTGCTCAACGTGACCGACCAGGAGTCGATCGACGCGCTGATTGCGGACATCGAGAGCAAGGAGGGGGCGATCGGCATTCTTTGCAACAACGCCGGAATCACCCGCGACACCCTGCTGCTGCGAATGAAGCAGGACGACTGGGATGCGGTGATTCAAACGAATCTGGCTTCCGTTTTTCGACTCTCCAAGGCGGTGCTGCGCGGAATGATGAAGGCCCGCAAAGGCCGCATCATCAGCATTACCTCGGTCGTCGGTTTGACCGGCAATCCCGGCCAGGCCAACTATGCCGCGGCCAAGGCGGGCATCCTAGGTTTCACCAAGTCGCTGGCCCGGGAGGTCGGCTCGCGGGGGATCACGGTCAACGCCATCGCCCCGGGGTTCATCGACACGGACATGACGCGCGCGCTGAACGAGGCGCAGCACGAGGCGCTGAATGCCCAAATTCCCCTGGGAAGGCTGGGCCAGCCGGCGGATATTGCCGCCGCGGTGGCATTTTTATGCTCGGCCGATGGGGCCTACATCACGGGCGAGACCTTGCACGTGAACGGCGGCATGTACATGCCGTGAACGCATTTGGGCCCTTACTTGCAAGTTTTTGTCAAGGCAGGCACGACGCCCCGGGGATCAAATATGCCGCGATGGTAGCCGCCGTCGCCGCGTTCACATAAAATACGCGCCCGGTCGATGCCACTGGTCGCGGGGGTTGAAAAAGCCGCATGAATAGCCATTCCGAGAGGACACCATAACGATGAGTACTGTTGAGCAGCAGGTTAAAAAGATCGTGGCCGAGCAGTTGGGTGTGAAAGAAGAAGAAGTGACCAATGATGCCTCGTTCGTCGACGACTTGGGGGCCGACTCGCTGGACACGGTGGAACTGGTGATGGCGCTCGAGGAAGAATTCGAGACGGAAATTCCGGATGAAGACGCCGAAAAAATCACCACGGTGCAGCAGGCAATCGACTACATCAATTCGCATAAGGGCAAGGCCTGAAACCCTGTCGATCCCGCTCCGCGCCCCTTGGCTCATTTCATAGGATTGGGCAGTGAGCAAACGGCGCGTCGTCATTACGGGTCTTGGAATCGTCTCGCCGGTCGGCAATGACGTCGAGACTGCTTGGGCCAATATCCTGGCCGGGCGCAGCGGCATCGCACCGATCGAAAGATTCGACACCACCAATTTTCCGACGCACTTCGGCGGGGAAATCCGCAAGCTGGACTTGGAACCCTACATGTCGCCGAAGGATGCGCGCCGCATGGATGCCTTCATGCAGTACGGGGTGGTGGCGGGCATTCAAGCCATGCGCGACTCCGGGTTTGAAGTGACCGAGGCGAATACGCAGCGAGTCGGGATCATGATGGGATCGGGCATGGGGGGCCTTGAGTCCATCGAAGAGGCCTACGATCGATACATGGACACGCACTCTCCGAAGAAAGTGTCGCCGTTCTTCATTCCCGCCAGCATCATCAATTTGGTCGGCGGACATCTATCGATCATCTTCAAGATCACCGGCCCCAACCTCGCGGTCGCCACGGCTTGCACCACCTCGACGCACGCCATCGGACTTGCGATGCGTTTGATTCAGTGGGGCGAAGTGGATGCGATGCTGGCGGGCGGCTCGGAGATGGCGACTTGCGTCACCGGCATGAGCGGCTTCGCCCAAGCGAAAGCGCTCTCGCAACGCAATGACGATCCGCAAGCGGCGAGCCGTCCCTGGGACAAGGATCGCGACGGCTTCGTCATGGGCGACGGTGCCGGCGCCATGATGCTCGAGGAATACGAACACGCCAAGGCGCGCGGCGCAAGGATATACGCCGAAGTGGTTGGATTCGGGATGAGCGGCGATGCCTACCATGTAACCGCGCCGCCCGAAGATGGGGAGGGCGCGCGCAAGGCCATGGCAGGCGCGTTGACCGATGCGCAGTTGAATCCTGCGCAGGTGCAATACGTCAACGCCCACGCCACCTCGACGGAACTCGGCGATCGCGCCGAAACTCTCGCGATCCGGCGTGCCTTCGGCAGCGCCGCAGATCAGCTCGCGGTCAGCTCGACGAAATCGATGACCGGGCACTTGCTGGGCGCTGCCGGCGCGGTCGAGGCGATTTTCTCGGTGCTGGCGCTGTGCGACCAAGTGGCGCCGCCCACCATCAACCTCCACCAGCCCGGTGAGGGCTGCGACCTGGATTACGTGCCGAACACGGCGCGCCCCATGTCTCTCAATTACACCCTCTCCAATTCATTTGGGTTCGGTGGCACCAACGGTTCGCTGATTTTCCGCCGGCTTTGAGCCGAATAGCTGTTTCGCTGGTGGTGTTGCTGCTCGCCGCAGCCGCGGCCGCGACGCTAGTCTTGAGCGTCCGCAGTCTCGACACGCCGTTGCGGCTATCGGCACCGCAGCGCTTCAAGGTGGCGCCCGGGGCGAGTTTTGCGCACGTCGCCGGCGACTTGGGCAAACAGGGCATCGTCGCGCACCCAAGAGTGTGGGCCTGGTATGCGCGCCTGAAGGGCTTGGCGCCCGCGGTCAAGGCGGGTGAGTACGAAATCCAGCCCGGCACGACAGCGCGCGAGCTGCTGACGAAAATGGTGAACGGCCAGGTGCTGCTGCATTCGTTCACGATTGTGGACGGTTGGCGCGTCCAGGATTTGCTCGAGGCGTTGCGCCGCAATCCGGATATCGCCACCACATTGCCGGAGCCGGCAAATTTCCCCGCCCAAGCCGCAGCGGTGATGGCGAAACTCGGGAGTCCGAACACCGATATGGAAGGACAATTTCTGCCCGAGACGTATCGCTTCATCGGCGGCAGCCCCGACATCGAGTTGCTGCGTCAAGCCCATACGGCGCTGGTGCACGAGCTCGACGCAGTCTGGGCAAATCGCGAGCCGGATGTGCCGCTGCACAGTGCCTATGAGCTCCTGATCATGGCTTCCATAGTCGAGAAGGAAAGCGGATTACCGCAAGAGTTACCTAAGATTGCCGGCTTGTATCTTCATCGCTTGGAGATAGGCATGCGGCTGCAAGCCGATCCCACCGTCATCTATGGGCTGGGCCAGCGCTACGACGGGAATATTCATACGGTAGATCTACAGACCGACGGCCCTTACAACACTTATACCCGCGTCGGATTGCCGCCGACGCCCATCGCCTTGGCCTCGGCGGCGGTGATCCGCGCTACCGCGCGACCGGAAAAGACCGATGCCCTCTATTTTGTCGCCTCGACCAAGGGCGACGGCAGTCACGTATTCTCAGCGACGCTCGAGCAGCACAACGCAGCCGTGGCCGCGTACGTCGCCCACCAGCGCAAAGCCGCGCAGGACTCGCGATGAGCGCCACCGGACGGTTCGTAACCTTCGAGGGTATCGAGGGCGTGGGCAAGTCGACGCAGGTGGTACGGCTGTCGAGTGCATTGAATGCGCGCGACATCGCACATGTCGTGACGCGGGAACCCGGCGGTACGCCTTTGGCCGAGAGCATCCGCCAAGTCGTGCTGACGGCGCGCGAGGAGACCTTGCCGCCGACCGCAGAGCTGTTGCTCATGTTCGCGGCGCGCGCGGTGCATCTTGCAAATCACATCGAACCCAATCTTCGCGCGGGCCGGTGGGTGATTTGCGACCGCTTCACCGACGCGACCTTCGCCTATCAAGGCGGCGGCCGGCAGCTGAACGCCGGGCCGATCCGCGAATTGGAGAGCATGGTTCAAGGAACGCGCCGCCCGGACCTCACCATCTTGTTGGACGCACCCGTTGAGGCGGCCCTGGCACGCGCCGCGGCGCGAAATGCCGGGACTGTGGCGGACCGTTTTGAACGTGAACGGAGTGAATTCTTCGAGCGAGTCAGGAACGCGTACCTCGCCCGCGCGGCGGCGGAGCCCGACCGAATTGCGCTTGTCGATGCCACACAAACGGTCGATGAAGTCAGCGCGCGCATTCTCGGACAGCTGAAGGTGCGCGCATGGATTTCTTGAGCGCCGATTCTCTGCCATGGCTCAAAGACTCGCAGCTGCGCATGCGCAAGGCGTTCGATGCGGGCCGCCTGCCGCATTCGCTGTTGCTGTTGAGCGCGCCGGGCTTAGGCGCGGAGCAACTGGCGCATTGGATGACTGCGTTGGCGTTGTGCGAGTCGCCGGGCGAGCGGCCGTGCGATGCCTGCGCCTCGTGCCGACTGCTGCGCTCCGACAGTCATCCCGATGTGCATTCGGTGCGGCTCGAGGAGGATGCGCAGCAGATCAAGGTCGATCAGGTGCGCGAACTGATCGATTCTTTGACGCTCAAGAGCTATCGCGGCGGCTACAAGGTTGGCGTCATTGAGGGCGCCGAGGCGCTGAATGCCAACGGCGCCAACGCCTTCTTGAAGACCTTGGAGGAGCCGGCGCCGCGCACGATGCTCATCATGATTGCGCGCCCCAACCACCGCTTGCCGGCAACCATTGCCAGCCGTTGCCTGCGCCTAAACCTGCGGCCGCCCTCGACCGAGGTCGCCATGGAATGGCTCAATGCGAAATCATCGGCACCGCAAGAATGGGGCGCGGCACTCGCGCTGGCCGGCGGCGCGCCGCTCTTGGCGCTGCAATTGGATGCCGAGGGCTTGTCCGCCATCGACGCCGACATGCGTCAGAGCATTGCCGAACTGTCGGAGGGTGCGGCGGATATCACGCTGCTTAGCGAGAGATGGGTGCGATCCAATCCGGGCGTGCGTATCACTTGGCTTGAGAACTGGATCACACAGCGCGTACATGCGGCACTGGGAAGCGCGACTTCGCATCAAACTGCGGAACCGGTCCGCTTGCCTGCCGCTTTACTTAAGCCCAAGATAAGAGCCCTATTCGAGCTGCTCGATGCTGCGCGCGATGTCCGCCGTCTTGCGTCGACCGGCATGAATCAACAATTGGCCCTCGAGGCCTTGCTGGTGGGCGGTCGAGTAGCGTTGGGGAAGTGAGGGTTATCGTGGGAATCATCGGAATTGAGAAGTCCAAGTAATAAACCGGGTCTGCTGACGCTTACCATCAAGGATAAGAGCGCGCTGTATCTCGCCTACATGCCCTTCGTCAAGAACGGGGGCCTGTTCATTCCCACGAACAGCAATTATCGACTGGGCGATGAAGTGTTCATGCTGCTGAATCTCATGGGCGAGGAAGAAAAGCTGCCGGTCGCGGGGCGCGTGATCTGGATGACTCCCAAAGGTGCGCAAGGGAAAAGAACCGCCGGCATCGGCGTTCAGTTCAGCGATCAGGATCGCGGTAACACACAGAAGAAAATCGAGAACTATCTCGCCGGCGCACTCGGCGGAGACAAGCCCACGCATACCATGTGAGGCTGCAGTAGCCTAGTACCGCGGCACAGTGATTTTGACCGGTTGGTATAGAGTTCGGGCCGCCGGTCAACATCACTACGCCGCACTGCCGGACTACTAGTGAGCGCTCGATGCGGGCCGCTCCGGAATCGGTTCCACGTAAACCGGCGGCGGCTCAATCGTCAACTGCTTGTGAGGCGCGCGGAACAACAACACCGTTGCGACGATGAGCACGAGCGCAAAAATAATGGCGAGGTAGCGGTGTTCCCACAGGAACGAGGGCGCGCGGTATTCGAACCGGGGCTTGGGGGCATAGCGGTTTGGCCCCATACCTCCGCCGGGACCGGGCGTCGGGTCAGCCACTTCGCGAGCGCGCGGCTTCACTTGCCGCGAGTCCGCCTTTCAAAACATACGCCTCGAACCCTCGTTCGCTCAAAATATACGCGGCGGCGGAACTGCGCCGGCCGGTGTCGCAGCACACGACGTACTGCGTGTTCTTGTCGAGCGCATTGATCTTCAATCGGATGAAATACAGCGGGATATTCACGGCATCGTCGATGCGGAAATTTTGAAATTCACTGGGCAGGCGCACGTCCAGCCACTTGCCGCCGCCGGCGACGATTTCCCGCGCTGTTTGCTGGTCGACCCACTGCAGCAGGGGTTCATTGAGCAGGGTCTGAAAGTCATTCTTGCCAAGGCGCATCAAGGTGCCGTCGCTGGACATGGTGACGGTGGCGTTGCGCTTGGCCTCCGCAATCAGTGCTTCCTCGCCGAAGCTGTCGCCAGGGCCGAGTTCCGCCAGCTTGATGCCTTCCTTGTTCAGCGGCGTCTCACGCGTCACGATGCATTTGCCGGCGACGACCACATAGAAAAAGTCGCCTTCCGTGCCCTGTTTGATGACGACATCTCCGGCGCGATAGTTGATGCGCTGCATGCGCATGAAGATGGCTTGAATGTTCGCCGGCGGAATGCGATGAAACGCCTTGGTTTGCAGCAGCGTCGTCATCCAGTCGCCGGTGACATCCAAGCCGTCGCCGCGCAGCTCCGCCACTTCGTATTGACCGGTTTGATCCCAGGTCAGAAGCACATCTAGCAGATCGCTGTCGATCATGATGTATTCAATATCCATCGCGGCGCGAGCGGTAAATTTTCGCGGCAATCCGGGCGCGAGCGCTGCGCGCGCTTCCGCGGTGCCGGACCTGATCACGCCCATGACGCGATCGTCGGCTCGCAGTTCGACTTGGCCATCTACCAAGTAGTAGGTGCGTTTATCGGTGTCGCCTTCCTTGAACAGCAATCGACCGGCGCCCAGCTCGCGAACCACGGTTTTCCGCGCGAGCGCATGCAGGTTTTCCGCCTTCAGGCCATCGAGCGGCGAGAAGGTCTTCAATACAGCGAGGTCGACTGGTCGTTCGTCCATCGAAAAATTCTTTTGCCCCTAGGCTTTCAACCCTATGATTTTGCCTGCGAATGCTACCATATGCGGCGGTGACACCGACCACGCAGTGGTTCACATCGGATGGCCTTAGCGCGAAATTAGATTCCAGCCGGCATCGGGCCGGAAGCGCTCGCCGTAACGTTCCGCGAGCTCGTTAAGACGGTCGACGACCTCGGTGATGCCGCGCTGCTTGGCGTATTGGAGCGGACCGCCGCGAAAAGGTGCGAATCCCGTCGCAAATACTGCGCCGGCGTCCAGTAAATCGGCGTCCTGCACCGTGGCTTCTCGAATCACGGCGACCGATTCGTTGAGCATCGGCAA
>Ga0210398_10000950_pt1 | contig 31355 bp, 29 predicted proteins | sample IncBWC4OmetaG_FD_161047 | JGI IMG/M metagenome (GOLD analysis project Ga0210398, IMG submission 161047) | Forest soil microbial communities from Barre Woods Harvard Forest LTER site, Petersham, Massachusetts, United States - Inc-BW-C-4-O | ecosystem: Environmental > Terrestrial > Soil >... | reverse complement strand
TACCGGACGCCGTGGGCAGCACCGGCCAGTCAATTTCTCTTCCATCCGGACAGTTCGCCGGCCTGATGCTTCTCGCCACCGGAGTTGAAGGAGATCAAACCTCCCAAACGCTGACCGTCACCTACACTGACGGCACCACGTCGCAGTTCACCCAAAGCTTCAGCGACTGGTTCACTCCGCAGAAGTATCACGGAGAATCCGAAGGTGTAGCCATGGCCTACCGCAATTTCGACAATGGCACCAAAGACAATCGCACCTTCAACCTGTACGCCTACCGCTTCGTCCTGAATTCAACCAAGACGGTACAGACCCTCACGCTGCCAAACAATGCACACGTTCTAGTATTGGCAACAACGCTCTTGCCCGCGAAATGATGTTGCACAAAACGATTGTTGGGATAAAATGGCGCAATTTCCGACTCGTAGGAGGCGTGCCATGAGCAAGAGAAAAAGAAAGATTGCCCGGCAAGAAATCTCCGCATTCGCCATCGCGGCAGCATTTCTGATCCTCTGCCAGGCAGCGCTCTCACAAATTGGTCACCCGCCGAGCAATCCCACGCTAAATGGCTCGCACGAACTGCACGTTACCGATCGGGAGATGCCCGCGATCCCGAGGCAAATGGATCTAACCCGCTTATACGACGACGCCCGAGCCCTGGCCACCGCTGCCGGTTCTATTCCCGCGGACGTAGAAAGCGTAAGCAAAGGCATGCTCCCCAAAGACATCCTTGAGAAGCTCAAACAGATCGAAAAACTCTCCAAGCGCCTAAGAAACGAACTGAACCCGTAGTCCTGGGTGGAAACGAGGTCCGGTTCGACTTTCCTCAAGGCAGGGTCGGGGAGGGAACCCATTGGCTCTCCGCCCTTCCGCATGGGATTCATTCCTTGGTCGGCAACCCGGCCTTCGGCTCGCGCATCTGACTCGCCGCGCTATTGGAGGTCAAAATGCCCCGCGCCCTTTGTCTCTTGCTCTGTTTTTCTTCCCTCGCCTTCGCCCAGGTCAACCGCAGCTCTCAGGCATCGTCGCCCTCGTCAGCGGTAGAAGTGTTCTACGTAGTCGACGTTTCGACGCTGACCACGTACAACATCGATCCGCAGACGTTTGAGCCTACCGCGGTAGGAACAACCGCTATGCCGAGATCGAAGTATCCCAGCATAGTGATGTCGCCCGACGGACAATTCCTTTACTACCTGGCAAATGTTTCCGTCGAAAGCCAAAAGCTCTACGTTTATGACACCGATGCCATGGGTGTTCCAGGAAGTACGCCGGTGCAAACCACGAGTCCCGGCCACATCTCGAACTTGCTGGTCAATCCGGCCGGAACGTTCCTTTATTCGGTAGCCGTCGGTCCCCCGAGCCAGCAAGAAATCACCCAGTTCGCGATTGTGCGGAATGTAATCGATTCCACGACCGGAAAGTTGAGCCGGCCGGCAACCGAAGCAACTTATCAGCTCGACACCCAACCCAGCGGCAATGACTGCTCGCTGTCTATTGTGGGGTTCAATCCCGCGGGAACAATCATGTACGACGCCATTTTGTGCAATAGCCCACACGCGAGCGGATCTTTAACCTACAACGAGCGTTCTGTCGATTTACAGACCGGCGCTCTGGGACCGGACCAGGAGATCTACGGTTTTGGCTACTATGCCGGCAGCGGATATGCCAATGTTCAGATCGAAGGCAATGTCCTGTTCGCCTTTGACAGCTTCGACAATCAAGGGCCGAACGCCAATATCGTCGATGTTTTTCAGTTGCCGAATGTGACTGCGCCGGCCGTCAACTGCACGGAATCGATGTGGGCACTTTGCGGAGACTTCGGCCACGCACTTGCGCATCCATCGGGAAGTTACGTCTTCCTCGAGGGTTCAAGCAGCAGCACCGACATTGGACAGGTGAACTTAGAGGCACAGCAAATCGTCGAGGTGAATAGTCTGCCCTTCGGAGTGCAGATGTTTAGCCCGGATGGGACAATCGCCTACGGAACCACTTCAGCCTTCGGCGAGATTCACGTTGCTGGCTTCAACATCGCAAACGCGCAGGTCACGCCAGGCGGCACGATCTCGTTGACCCGTATAGATGACTACTGGTCGGCGGCGGAGCGGTATTAGGTCTTTATGGGTTGTGACATGCGCCGAAAGAGGAGCTGGCTGGGCAGCATTCACCAACTGTCGAAACCTCGACAGGTTCTGTCAGCATTCGGACACGAACACTCTTCTTCCGGAAGCCCACATGACGCTGTCCTGATCACGCTAGATCCTGAAACGCGAGTCCGGAGCCACTCAACTTATACAGGGGTGATCATCTTGAACTTGTACTGATCAGCCTGCCGCAGCATTCCGGCCGCCCCGGCAAACTCGACCGGTCCCAACCGCCGCCGAGGGCCTGAATCAGCAACACGGTGCTCGCCATGCGGCGTCCCAAAATATTGACTGCAGTCACTTCATCCTCGAGCGCGGCATTTTGCGCCACGATCACTTCCAGATAATCTGTAACCCCGCCTTTGTAGCGAATCACGGAGAGGTCCAAGGATTTCTGGGCAGCGTTCACAGCTTCAGCCTGAACCGCAGCCTCTTTCTCCAGAATTCTCACCGCAGCCAGATTGTCTTCGACCTGCTGGAATCCAGTCAGCACGTTCTGGCGATAGTTGGCGACTTGAGTGTCATACGCGGCGCGGGCCTGGTCGTTCAGGGCGTGCCGCCTTCCAACATCGAAGACCGTCTCTGCAGCGGAGAGCCCAACCGACCACAACGCGCTCGGTCCTTGAATCAGCGTGGTAATGGCGGCGCTTTCAAATCCCCCGGCGGCGCTTAGGTTGACCAGAGGGTAGTAAGCGGTTCTCGCAACTCCGATCTGAGCGTTGGCGGAAGCCACCAGTCGCTCGGAAGACGCGATATCCGGCCGTCTTTCCAGTAATTCCGAGGGCAGGTCGATCGGGATGTGCGGCGGCGGTGCGGTGAGAGGCAGCGGCGGGAGGCTAAACTCCGCGGGAGGCTTTCCGATCAGAATTGCGACCGCGTGTTCGTACTGCGCGCGCGCCACGCCCACATCAATCGCTTCAGCCTGGGTAGTTTGTAATTGCGTCTTGGCCTGCTCGACTTCCACTTCGGAGGAAACCCCTCCCTGGAAGCGGTTTTGAGTCAATTCGAAGTATTGCTGATACTCATTGACGGTTGAGTTGAGAAGCTGTTCCTCAGCGTCCAGACTGCGGGCCTCAAAGTAATCGACGGCCAGATCGGCGTGCATGCTCAGGTTAACCGTGGCCAGATCCGCCGCACTGGCTTGCGCTTGCTCGCGATAAGACTCGACTGTTTTCCGCACCCTTCCCCAGACGTCGGCCTGATAGGAAACCTCGAACGGCAAGATAAAGTCGTTGTAGGTGGCGCCACGCAAGGATGGATTGGTGGGACTATTCGCTGAGATCCGCGTTCGGTAAGCGTCAGGATTGACAGTAACTGTTGGATAGTAATCGGCCCGATAATAACGTAGAGTTGCCCTGGCTTGCTGATATTGCGCCGCGGCAGCTTTCAGATTCTGGTTCGAAATATTGACCTGCTGTTCCAGATCATTGAGCTGAGAATCCTGGAAAATCCTCCACCACTCACCCCCAAGATTCTGTTCGTCCGGCTGCGCGGGCTTCCAGTCGCCCAATTCTTTATAAGCAGGCGGAGCTTGTGCCACCGGTCTGTGGTACTTAGGGCCCACCACGCAGCCGCTTAAGGAGATCACCCATAGCGCTAGCAGAAGTTCCGGCCAATGGGTGAGCCGGGAGTGCTCGAACAAAATCGCTGCTCCGGCGCGTTTCACTTGTGATCCCCCGGCAATGTTGCCTGCACGATTTGGACTTCCTCTCCGGCGACGAGCGAGTCCGGCGGATTGAGAATGACTTGATCGCCCGACCGGAGGCCGGAGACGATCTCTATGTCGTTGCCGAAATCGTGCCCTGGAATCACGGGAACGATCGAGACTTTTCCGTCCCTCACAATGCCGACATGAAGGCCTTCCGAGCGGAAGAGCAGAGTATTGACCGGAAGGATGAACGTGGATGCCGGCGTCGGGACCGCTAAGTGGACCTCGGCGTAAGAGCCGGTCAGCAGGGTTCCCGTGGGATTGCTTACATCGACTTCGATCAGCAGAGTGCGGGTTGTTACGTTGATCGCGTCGGCAGTGCGCACCAGCTTTCCCTGAAATTTGCGTCCGGGGAACTCAGCCAGTACGAGATCCGCGGTCATCCCTACTTTCATTCCTCGTGAGTATTCCTCGGGCACGTTCACGTAAACGCGCAACACGCCGGGTTGAGCGATGTGAAAGAGGTCGGTTTTCACATTGCTGTTGCTGCCAGAATTGATGAGGTCGCCGATATCGGTGTTTCGAGCCGTGATAACTCCGTCGAAGGGAGCGTAGACCTTCTCGAAGGATTGCAGGGCCTTCAGCTCCCGAACGTTAGCCTGGTCGGCTTCAACGATTGCATTGTCGGCGTTATAGGTGCCGACGGCATTGTCCACAAATTGCTGCGGAACGGCGTTGCTCGTTATTAATCCCTGGTAGCGCTTCTTAGTGATCTCGGCGAGCGCCAGATTCGCTCTGGCAGTATCTAGGGTGCTAATCGATTGCTCCACTTGCTCGTCGAGTTCTGGAGTTTCGATAACCGCAAGCAGTTCGCCTTTTCTAACGTGGGCTCCGATATCGAAATACCACTTCTTGAGATATCCATTCGTTCGGGCAAAAATCGGGGAGGCAATGTATGGCTGCACATTTCCGGGCAGGATGATCTCCTGCGCGGGCGCCGACCTTTTTGGCGGCACGACCGACACCGCGGTTAGAGCCGATTTAGAGGTCTCCGTTCTTAGAGTCGTACGGGCCTTGACACGGGACCAGATGCCCGATACCAGAAGTGCGCCGACGATAGCCAACGCGACTACCCAGCCCAGCCATCGTTTGTTCGAATGCTTCTCTGCTGCGTCGCTTGATGCGGGCTTTATGACGCTGGCTTTTCTTCCATCTTCCGCTTGAGGCAGCATGAGTGATTCCATAGGGCCCGTTACCTAGCCTTTCTGTCCCGTTTGGGGTGGATGCGGACGCGAACCCTGCAGAACGCTGAAAAATATCGGGACGAAGAATAGCGTGGAGACTGTTGCGAAAAGCAGTCCGCCGATGACGGCCCGCCCCAGAGGAGCGTTTTGTTCACCGCCGTCACCGAGCCCGAGAGCCATCGGCACCATGCCGATAATCATTGCCAGAGCGGTCATCAATACTGGGCGAAAACGTGCGAATCCGGCTTCCATGGCGGCCGCAATGGAATTCATTCCTGCGTCCATTTGTTCTGTGGCAAAACTCACTACCAGGATGCTGTTTGAGGTCGCGACGCCCATGCACATGATGGCCCCCATCAATGCAGGCACGCTTAGAGTCGTATGCGTTATGAACAGCATCCAGGCGATCCCAGCGAGTGCTGCGGGAAACGCCGAAATCATGATGAAAGGATCGAGCCAGGATTGGAAGTTGACCACGATCAGCAGATAGACCAGCACGATCGAAAACGCTAATCCGCTCAAGAGGCCGATGTAGGAGGCTCGCATCGTCTGAACCTGTCCGCGGACAATGACTTGAGAGCCGCGAGGTACCTGCGATCGCGTCTCGGCCAGGATCTTGTCAATGTCGGTGGAGACGCCTCCGAGGTCACGTCCCGCAACCGAGCCAAAGATATCAATCACGGGGGCTACGTTGTAATGAGAAACCACTGCCATTCCGGTGCCTCGCTGCATCGATACGAGGCTCGCCATCAGCGACGGGGGTGCGTTTGGGTCGGTACCCGTGATGGGAACGTTTTCCAGGTCCTGCAACGTGTTCTCGCGATATTGCGGGGTCTGCGTGGCAATTTGATAGCTGACGTGATTTCTGGGGTCGACCCAGAATGTCGGTGAAGTTTGGAAGCTGCCGCTCAGGGATACCAAAAGATTCTGGGCAATATTTTGACCCGAGAATCCAAGCTCTTGCGCTTTTGTACGGTCCACGCTGTAGCGCAGATAGGGTTCATCGAAGGGTTGCTGGATTTTCAGATCAACTGTTCCCGGCACATATTTGATTTTCGCGAACACGGCATCCGCATAAGCCCGATTGCCTTCCAAGTTATTCCCGATAATCTGGACATCGATGGGGGCTGGCAAACCAAAATTCAGAATCTGCCCGACCATGTCGGCCGGAAGGAAAGCGAACGTAACCCCCGGGAACTGCTTGGGGAGTGTCTGGCGGAGGTGATGAACGTATTCATCCGTGGGATGGTGATCGGCGGAAAGGTTGACAAGAATGTCGGCGTCCTGTGTTCCTACTGGCGCCGAATTGCTGTAAGAGAGATTAATACCGCTGACCGGCAAGCCAATGTTGTCAATGACGTTCTGCACTTCCTCGGCGGGGATCTGCCGTCGAATCGACCGTTCGACGAGATCGCAGAGATTGGCTGTTTGTTCAATTCGCATTCCAGTGGGAGCACGCACATGCAGTTTGAAAGTGCCGCTGTCGACGCTGGGAAAAAAATCCCGGCCCAGCCAGGGAATCAGAACTGCCAGAGAGGCCAGACAACTGGCAAAGAATGCAGCCAGAAAAGCACCCCGGTGATGGAGGCAGCTCTGTAGGAGCCCGCGATAGCCGTGACGAAATCTCTCGAAGGCGGACTCAAAGCTCTTCTGAAGCTGTACCAGGCGATTGCGGCCGGGGGCATCGCCGGCCTCTCTTTTCTCTCCCCTCAACAGGTACTTGGCCATGGTCGGAACGATGGTTCGCGAAAGGAAATACGAAGCCAGCATGGCGAAAACCACCGCCTCGGCAAGCGGCACAAATAGGAAGCGAGCCACTCCAGAGAGCAAGAACATGGGGGCAAATACAATGCAGATCGACAGCGTGGAGACAAACGCCGGTGTCGCAATTTGCGACGCACTGTCGAGAACAACTTCGTCCATGTCCTTCTCTGGTTCGGCCTCGCGATTACGATTTATGTTTTCGACTTCGACTGTGGCATCGTCCACCAGGATGCCGACCGCCAGAGCGAGGCCGCCTAGCGTCATGATATTGATCGTTTCTCCGATCGCACTGAATCCAATGATCGAGGTCAGGATCGCCAGAGGAATGGAAGTTGCGATGATTAACGTGCTTCGCCAACTGCCGAGAAAAGTGAGGATCATGAAAGCAGTCAGGCACGCGGCAATCAGCGTTTCCCTGACCACTCCGCTGATCGCCCCTCGGACAAAAATCGACTGATCCGCCAGTGGAGTCATTAGCAGTTGAGACGGAACTGTCGTTTTAATTTGAGGCAGAAGGGATTTGATACCTGCGATCACGTCCAGCGTTGAGGCATCGCCCGCCTTTTGGATCGTCAACAATACCGAGCGTTGCCCGTCGACTTTTACAATATTGGTCTGGGGAGGAAAACCGTCGCGGACCCAGGCCACATCTTTGATGTAGATCGTAGTGTCGCCGATCGTCTTGATCGGGATTTGATTCAGTTCCGCGATCGTCTGCGGCGCTGCGTTGGGAATGGAGACATCGTATTCTTTGGGGCCGATTTTAGCCGTTCCCGTCGGCAGGATCAGGTTTTGCAGAGTGATGGCATTGACAACGTCCAGAGCCGACAGCCCTTTTGACTGTAGCGCGGTTGTATTCAGGTCCACTTGCACCTGACGTTGTTTGCCGCCATAGGGATAAGGCACCGAAGCCCCGGGCACGGTGATGAGTTGCGTCCGAATGAAATTCAGACCATAGTCGTTGAGTTCCTGCTCCGATAGATTCTGCCCAGAAAGGGCCAATTGGAGTATGGCCACGCTCGACGCGCTGTAGGAAAGAATGAGTGGTGGCGTGGTTCCAGGAGGCAATTGCTTCAGTTGAGTTTGGGAAACCGCCGTGATCTGTGCGATACCCTGCTGAATATTCGCGCTGGGCTGCAGGAAGACTTTAACCACGGCGACTCCATACAGCGACTGGGATTCGATATGTTCGATGTTATCGACGGTGGTGGTAAGGGCTCGCTCGGTAACACTCACGATGCGGTCGCTCATGTCGTCCGGGGTGAAACCGGTATAGGTCCAGATGATGCTGACGACGGGAATATTAATATTCGGGAAAATGTCGGTTGGAGTGCGAACGATCGCCAGGCCGCCCATGATGACAATAAGTATCGACACCACTACAAAGGTGTAGGGCCGGCGCAATGCTAGTCGGACAATCCACATAAAGGTTTTTTCCCGTTAACTCCGGTTTTCCTCGCGGTCGAGCGACGCCCTGCGAGTCAGGCGTGCGGGAAAGCGGGGCTTGCGCGACTGCGCTAACAGTCGCCTGAGCTTCGCACGGGCGCGCGCCAACTGGGCTTTTACGGTTCCATCCGCCACGCCGAGGACGTGCGCAGCTTCGCTCGTAGACAGGCCTTCCAGGTCGCGCAGCTGGAATGCTTTGCGCAACGGAGGCGAGAGCTGCGTCGAAAGTTTTTTCAGACGCGCATGCAATTCGGAATGGCGGCACTCGTCCTCAGGAGTGGGCCGGCGGTCCGCCAGCAGTTCCGACATGGTGTGCTCCTGCTTCTCACCGATGGGCTCATCCAGCGATACCTGATTCTGGCGTGGCCGCCGGCGCAAATGCATGCGCGCCGAGTTCGACACAATTGCGGTTAACCAGGTGGACATCTGCGCCTCGCCCCGGAACTGGTCGATGTGGCGGTAGGCGGAGAGCAGCGCGTCCTGAACCGCGTCCTCTGCGTCGGCCGCATTTTCCAGAAAGCGATAAGCGCTCTTAAAAAACAACGCCCGGCAGCGCGAGAGAGACTGGTTCATCTGTTCTTCTGCGCTGCGGGCGTCACAGACATTGAGGACCGGTTTGCTTTGGGTATAGATTTGTGCCTCTTGCACGGTATCTCCTCCTGATGACAACCAGGAGGCACGTCGGATTCCAATCAACAACCCGTTGCATAGCCGCAAATATTCCCTGACTGAACCAGGGTGTACTGGGAACACCGCCCTTGAGGGCTGGATCAGCGTCCGGTGGCTGACAGAATGTCGACATTTCGACAGGGACGCCGGAGTTGCCCGTCCCTCCTTTTATCGGCGGGATCGATGTGTACCTATTCGCGTGCTGTCGAGGGCGAATTCAAAATCTGAAAGTCGTTTGGCCACTCCAGATAAAGGGAGCAAGCTGCCTTCGCAGTGGCATTAAGGCGAGCTGCCCAGTAAAGGCGGGACTGCGAAGGCGAACATGCTCCTGGCAAATTGCCCTTTTCCGGTTGATGCGGTCGCTGACAAGTTCGTTGCGTCTTTCAACAATCACTTTTTGCCTTCGCTTGAGATCGGGTTACAAGTTGTCTTCCCAAGTATGGAACCGAAAATGCTCCCTGCGGTTTTGCGATTTACGTTCGGCGCGGCCGAATTGCCGGAGCCTCGCCGATATTCGTGCCGACTCGATGTGATTGGTGAGGTGCAGCGTGACGTTATTGAGGTGGAGAGACACGGAAGGAACAGATGTGGTCTCCAGCATTCTGAATTGGGTGTGCCCCGAGTGCGGGGGAAGAATGGGAGGCCACGGCAAAGAATTCAAATGCCAGGGCGTGTGCCAGACGGACTGGCGTCAAGTCTGGGAGCGTGGGCTGCCAAGCGGATCCGCCGGTATTCGCAAGGGGCGATCGGCCTAAATCGACTGGCTAATTAAGAGAGGGCTTTCATGAGACATTCGATGCTGCTTGTTCTTATATTTTCGGCCGCCGCTCTTCTGGCGCAAGACAACGGGGCTTCTAATGGGGCGAGTCCTGACCGGCCCAAAGCTGCGAAGGGACAAAAAACGGTACGCGGTTGTGTGAGCAGGTTTAACGGCGACTTCATTCTCGTGAAGCAAAATCCGGCAGTGACCTATGAGCTTCACTCGGCTGGCAAAGTGAAACTTGGCCCCTACCTGGGACAACAAGTCGAGGTGACCGGCACGACCTCGCCTTCGCTGAGCACAAGTTCCGACGCCTTGGGACGAGGCGGCGCTCCTTCATCAATAACGTTGACCGCAACCTCGATCAAGACTATTACGAAGGAGTGTACCGAACCCATGGTTCCCGATAAGTAAGAGCGCAGAAAAAAAGACGACATCAGAAAACTTGCGGCAGCCAGCTGCCAAAGTGAACGTCCAAGGCGTCCGCCCGGTGGGTTTGAGTCAGCCAGTCGACTTTCAATTACACACTCCTCGCTCGAAGCGAGCATGCATGGATGCCCAATCTTCACGCTTAAGAAGCCGGCATGCGTAGTGCGTGAGATGTGGATTGCATCATCCGGCGCTAGTGCGTCCTCAGCAGCAGCCAAGCTTCACGACGATCTGTCGACAGCATGTCAATAGAAGGACAAAGCGCAACGCAGGCAATCGACATTTTCTATGACAAGTTGCTACCTGCTGTCTATGTGACGGCCACGGATTTGGCACGGGTCTTGCACTAGAACACACAGAGACAATCTGCGTGCCTCTGATCGTTGCGGTATCCACCGACCGATCCACCACGAAAAAGAAAGGTAAGAACATGATTGACCATACAAGAGAGAGACCCATGGCCGAGTATCCCTCGCGAAGAAGCTTCCTCGGCATGAGTTCGGTAGCTCTGGCAACTGCCGCTTTTGCAGGGCTCTCTGCCGAAGCTCAAGAAAGATCGAGCACGCAGAAAGCGGAGCACGACCATTCCTCCAGCGACCCCGGCCCGGAGAACAAAGCTCTGCAGGCGTTGAACCCGAACTCCAACACTCCGCCTCCTACGGACCACGGCGACGTAGTGCCCCTCTGGTACTCATTTGATCTGGTGAAGAAACGTGTTGAAGAGGGGGGATGGACGCACGAAGTGACACAGCGTGTCCTTCCGTCTTCCAAGGATATCGCGGGCGTCAATATGCGGCTCACCGCCGGCAGCTATCGCGAAATGCACTGGCACACCGCCGATGAGTGGGCTTATGTGCTCTATGGAAATGCGCGCGTCACTGTGATGAATCCCGATGGAACCATGTTCATCGGTGACGTGGGTGTAGGCGATCTGTGGATCTTCCCTGCAGGTTTTCCGCACTCCATTCAAGGGCTTGGTCCGGATGGAACCGAGTTTCTTCTGGTCTTCAATCAAGGGGACTTTTCTGAGGATGGCACTATGCTGCTCTCGGAGTGGGTGGCGCACACCCCTCCCGAGGTATTGGCCAAGAACACAGGACTGGATAAGGAGGTCTTCGCGCACACCCCCGGGGCGCCACTCTACATTTTTCCCGGGAACTTGCCCAATTCACTCGATCAGGACAAGGCGGAGATCGGCGGCGAGCAAGTTGCGTCGAAGTATCAGTACACCTTCCATCTGAGGTCGATGGAGCCGACGAAATCCAGCGAAGCAGGTGAAGTTCGCATCGTCGACACTCACAACTTTCCCGTTTCCAAACATGTTGTCGGGGCCCTGCTGATCATCAAGCCCGGACACATGCGTGAGATGCACTGGCACCCGAACGCCTCCGAGTGGCAGTACTGGATCTCCGGCAAGGGCCGCATGACTGTATTCTTTCCTGTCGACAATGCCCGGACGATGGACTTCAATTCCAACGATGTCGGGTTTGTTCCATCCAACGCCCCGCACTACATCGAAAACACGGGGGATACCGACCTGATGGTTCTGGAACTGTTCGCAGCCCACGAGTTTATGGACGTTTCCCTGAACGAGTGGCTCAGACGCGTGCCCACCGAAATGCTAAAGGCACACTTAAACATCGATAAGGAGATGGCCACGAGGATCCCGGCAGAGAAGTTGTATCTCGTCTAGAAATAGAAATCATCGGCTGCATGCAGGGATGGTGCACGCGGCTCTAACCAAGGAGTTACAGGGGGGACTGCTATGGAAAGCCACTATGTGTTTCTTTGCGGAGTGATGCGGTGCAAATTTGGCCAGCAGGATGCGGGGAAAGAACTACTCAGGGCCGCCGATTCCGCCGACCCAGACATAGAAGCGTTGGCGCGGGCGATGTTTGCGAAGGGGTTGCACCGCTTGGGCGAGTCAGCAGAAGGAACGCACTCCTCCTTTCGCACGATGCTTAATTCCATGCCGCTCGCGGCCAGGAACTGAGTTACTTTTCTTCTACCGACTCGGCAAGATTCGACCTGCCGAACAAGCACTTGTCGTGGCCGCAAACGTAAAGGTCGACTCGAAGGTCCAGCGGCAAAAAACCGCCGCAGACGAAAACTGAGTATTCTCGATATACTTCACCGTGCATTTAAACCATCGGAGGAGGTTTCTATGTCGTGCAACAAGCTCACCCTCATCCCCGCATTGCTTTGCGCCACCGCTGTTTTGGGACAAGGTGCACCAAAATCGGCGCACGCAGATATCGTCAATGCAGAAGGCCAGAAAATCGGTACCGCCAGGATATTGGCTGCGAAGGACGGCGTTAAGATCGAAGTCAGTGTCTCGCAACTGCCGCCCGGCAAGCACGGGATTCACATTCACAACGTCGGCAAATGTGAAGGCCCGGATTTCACCAGCGCCGGCCCGCACTTGAATCCGGACACGAAGAAGCACGGCAAAGACAATCCCGAAGGACCGCACGCCGGCGATCTTCTGAACATCGAGGTGAAGGCGAATGGAACCGCGAAAGAAACCCTGCGCGATAGGATGGTGACGCTGGGCGACGGAGCTAATTCAGTCTTTCACGATGGCGGAACCGCGATCGTCGTTCACGCGAAAGAGGACGATTACAAGACCGACCCGGCGGGTAACTCGGGCCCACGAATCGCCTGCGGGGTTATCGAGAAATAGCGGAACCCCCGGCCGCCTCTGGGCGTAGACATTCTCTGCGCGGCGCAATCTTTCACCTTAAACTTCCCACGAAACTCGAAGCCCATAACATTGCCAACAGGATTCTGCGAGATGCTGTTATCGCTTCACAGGAAGTGTGATTTGCGGATGCCGGAAGCTTTAACGTGCCCGCCGGAAAAATACTTATAATGCACCCTTGAAAAGCCGTTCCCCGAGGAGTCATGACGAACTTCATGATCGGACGGTCTGTGCGGAAGGCGGGAACAGGGTGTATCCCACGAGTTTTCCGCCCTATCGCGGTCTGCGTACTGAGTTGGTTGTTGTGCGCTGCGGCTAACGCACTCGATCCAAGCCGTCACATTTCTCAATATGCTCACCAGGTTTGGCGAGTGAATGACGGCGCTATAGATCCCACGGGCGAGATCACTCAGACTGCGGATGGCTATTTTTGGCTGGGGTCGCCAAACGGATTGATGCGTTTCGATGGCGTCAAATTCGTTCGCTATGCCCCTCCCGGTCTCGACCTTCCCACTCGTGCGTTTACGTTTTTGCTGGGCGCTCGCGATGGCAGCTTGTGGATTGGGACGAGGACTGGTTTCGGGCGCTTGAAAGACGGCAGGTTTCAGTGGTATTCGAACCCAGCGCAACATATTGGAGTCTACGATATTTTGGAGGACCATGAAGGGACGATCTGGGTAACGCGCTATAGCCTCCCTCAAGGCGAGGGGCCGTTGTGCCGGGTTGAGGGAGACCGGCTGCATTGTTTTGGCGAAACCGACGGAATTCCAGTCAGGTACGGTCTTGGTTTAGTCGAAGACAAATCTGGAGATCTGTGGTTCGGATCGACCGTGCTTTGTCGTTGGCGACGGGGCTCTGTCAACACGTATTTAACTGAAATACAAAAGTATTCAGGTACCGGAGACGGCATAGTCGATGTCGCAGCCGGGTTATCGGGAGAGATTTGGGCCGCGGTGGACCGGGCCGGCCCCGAACTCGGAATTCGCCATTTTTCCGCCGCAAAATGGGGTGCTTATGTCATTCCTGGGCTAGATGGAACCAAAGTGCGGTCTCACACATTATTCATTGACCGCAATCAATCGCTCTGGATTGGGACCGAGCATGAGGGCATTTATCGAGTTCGCGATGGGATGGCCGAACACTACGGACCTGCCGATGGCCTTTCGGGCGACGCCGTGGAGCAGTTTTACGAAGACCATGAAGGTGATATTTGGGTGGCTACAGATGGCGGGCTCGACATGTTTCGCGACACTTCTATCGTCACCTATAGCATGCGCGAAGGACTCTCAACAGCATGGCCCTTCTCAATTCTCGCATTACGGGATGATTCTGTCTGGATCGGGACGGATGGCGCCGTCGACATTCTAAAGGGAGTCAAGCACTCATCACTGACGGGGAACGAACTCTCAGGATTTCCGGTCGAGTCCCTGTTCCAGGACAGCCAGGGCGTTATTTGGCTCGGGGTCGGTGGCAAGCTGATGGCTTACGAGCACGGCCGACTTCAGCGGATAAAAAACATCAGCAAAGGCGTGATCACTGCAATTAGCGAGGATACGAACCATAATATTTTGGCAGCGACGTTAGAGGGCGGTCTTTTTCGCATCGAGAAGGGAGCGGTGCACGAAATTCTGCCGGACAGCAGCGATTTCCGCAGAACGGGTTTCCTCGTCCCCGATCGCGAGGGCGGTGTTTGGATTGGTGGAAGAACCAATGTTCTCCGCCACTATCGCGCCGGACGCGCCGACACAGTTTTAATCAAGGGCCTTGACAGTGCAGCAACGGTTTTTGGCCTCATTGTCGACAACGACAATTCCCTGTTGATACCCACGAGCAGCGGTCTGTTCCGCTGGAATGCTAATAGTGGGCAGGTACTCGACCAACGCAATGGCCTTCCATGTGACACGATTTTCTCCGCGATCCGAGACGACGACGGCGCTTTATGGCTCTATTCACAATGTGGCCTGTTGAAAATTACCCGGTCCGAATTTGGTAGATGGCGTGAGCGAAGTGACAGCAAACTGACGGTTGAGGTATTCGACAAATCCGATGGCGCGCTTCCCACTGCCGTCGCAAACATTAGTCAGCCCATCACGGCCAAAACATCGGATGGGAGGCTTTGGTTCCTCAGTCGGCGCAGCGCACAGACGATCGATCCCAGGCAAATCTATAGAAATCCCCTTCCGCCGCCGGTTCACATAGAAAAAGTAGTCGCCGACCATAACGAATACGCATTGGGCGACAGGCTTCGTCTGCCCGCACTGACTCGCGACATTGAAATTGATTATGCAGCGTTAAGCTTGGCCGTACCGCAAAAGGTACATTTCCGCTACGAGTTGGAGGGGCATGACGCAGGATGGCAGGACGTGGGCACAAGGCGGCAGGCATTCTATTCCAATCTCGCCCCGGGGAACTACCGGTTCCGCTTGATCGCATGTAACAACGACGGCGTCTGGAATGAGGAAGGAGCCGCTCTGGTTTTCAGCGTTGTGCCCGCCTGGTATCAGACGATCTGGTTCAGAGCGTTTTTCCCGGCGGCGGTTCTGCTCGTTCTCTGGATGCTGCTTCGATTGCGGCTACGTCAACTGGCTAAGCGCTCTGAAGAACTGGCTTTGATTAACAGGAGATTGGAGGCGCAAATCGCCGAAAGGAAGCAGGCAGAGAATGCACTGCGGCAGGCGCAAGCAGATCTCGCGCGCGCCAACCGGCTAAGCAGCATGGGAGAGCTGAGCGCATCGCTGGCGCACGAAGTGAAGCAACCGATTACCGCCGCCATCACCGATGCCAGTACCTGCCTGCGCTGGCTATCGCGGGATCACCCAGACCTTGAGGAGGCGCGGGCGGCTGCCCTAAGAATCGTACAAGATGGAAAGCGCGCGGGCGAGATCGTCAACCAGGTCCGCCTGCTCTTCAAGAAGGATGCTCCGCATCGGGAGTTGGTCGACCTGAACGAGATTATTCGAGAGATGGAGCTTCTTCTGCACAGCGAGGCGACTCAATTCTCCGTATCGATTCGAACCGAGCTTGCCGCGGATCTTCCTCGGGTCATGGGAGACCGCGTGCAACTGCAGCAGGTACTGATGAACCTCATGATGAACAGCATCGATGCGATGAAAGATGTGGGCGGGACACGCCGGCTCGCCATTCGGTCGCAGCGGGGCGAGAATGGTGAGGCGCTGATTTCGGTGAGCGATACCGGGGTGGGGCTACCTTCCGGGCTGGAGGAGCGGATTTTTGACGCCTTCTTTACGACGAAGCCTCACGGCACCGGCATGGGTCTTCGCGTCAGCCGGTCAATTGTGGAGTCTCACGGCGGCCGATTGTGGGCCGACGGAAACTCTTCGCGCGGCGCGGTCTTCCACATCGCCCTTCCCAAGCAAATCGAAATCCACGGACGACACCTCTCACCGGCGTCGAAAGAGGGACACCACTCTCCAGAGAAGTAATTACGCCGGGGTACTCCAGTCGTTCCATCGCCCGCTAAATTCAACCACTTAGCCCGACCTTGCGTTTTGCCAGGTATTTGGCAGTCGCGGTGCATGCACCAGCTCATGGGTTCGACCCTTGTTCGAAAGGAATCGATACCCGAGCAAAACTCAGGAGAACGCAGATGAACACTTTAAAGAGATTGATGGTGCCCATGGCATTGTTGTCGGTCTTGTGCGCAATCCCAAGCAAGGCGCAGATCGCCAATCCGCTGCAGTTTGAGGCGCCTTCCGCCTTTTACGTGGGGAACGCAAAGATGCCCGCGGGCAGTTACAGCGTATCTCAGCCGGACCCAGACACTAACCTGCTGTTGATCGAAGACGCCAGCAGTTCGCATTCCGCCTTCGTGGAGTACGATCTGGCTTCTTCAGAGACTCCACATACCGATAACGACGTCACTTTCAACAAGTACGGCAAAATTGATTTCCTGAGTTCTATCTGGGTGGAAGGACAGAAATCGGAGATGCAGATTCTGCCGTCGAAATTCGAGCAAAACACGGCCAAAACAGCGGCTGCGGAAAAACATTCACTGTCAGCCAAAAGCACTGCGCACTAGTATCTTGGCGATTATTTTTGAAAAAGTATTGGATTTTCGGAAAGCTATAAAAGGAGAAATCATGAAGGCCCAAAATGCCGCACTTCTTTCGATCGCTACGCTCTTCGTCTCTGCATTCTTGCCGGTGGCATTATTCGCGCAAGTAAAGACCGACTACGATCACAACGCAAACTTCGGACAATACAAGACTTTCTCGTGGGGAAAGGTCAAAACAAGGGATCCGCTGTTGGTGGACCGCATTAAGGACGCGGTAGATCGGACTCTGACAGCCAAAGGATGGAGCCAAGTGGATTCCGGTGGCGACATCTCGATCATAGCCATGGAGATCACGCAGAATCAGCAAACTCTCAACACTTTTTATGATGGCTTCGGAGGGGGTTGGCGTTGGAGAGGATTCGGAGGCGGAGGGTTCGGAGATGCGACCACGACCACCGAAACTTACCAGGTCGGAACCCTGGTCGTCGATCTGTTCGATGCCAAGACTAAGAATTTAGTCTGGCGGGGCTCGTCCAGTGACACACTCTCCGACAATGCAGATAAGAACACCAAGAATCTGGACAAGGGCGTAGAAAAGATGTTCGGACACTTTCCGCCAAAGACAAAATAGCGCCGCCTGACGGCAGTCGATAAGTATGGAATCGCCGAAGGCTGCCCGAGTTGGCGGGGTGGGACCTCTACGTTGGGAGCCGGCAAACGCCCTCGCGTCAGAACCGTTTATTGGGACAATCGACATGAAAAAGATAATCACCTGCTTCTTGAGCACTGTATTTGCAGCTCTGCCAATTCTTTCTTCGGCGGCTTTGGCAGCCGATCAAGAGAAGGATGAGGACCGGCTAAAAAACAGCGGTATTGTGTTGAACGAGATTCTCGATGTTCCCGACAACATCCCTCAGCGATTGCTTGACAAGGCCGATTGTGTGGCCGTCTTTCCATCCGTCTTGAAGGCGGCATTTATCTTTGGCGGAAGTTATGGGCGGGGAGCGATGTCCTGCCGGCAGGGACCGGATTTTAGCGGGCATTGGGGTGCCCCCACCATGATGGCACTTGAGGGCGGCAGCTTTGGCCTGCAAATCGGCGGTCAGGCAACGGATTTTGTTCTCCTGATCATGAATGACCGCGGCGCCGGTGGAATTCTCGCGAGTAAAGTGAAGCTTGGAGCGGACGCTTCGGTTGCCGCGGGTCCGGTCGGCCGCGACCTCTCCGCAGAGACCGACGCTACGTTGCGAGCGGACATCTTGAGTTACTCCCGTGCCCGAGGCGCTTTTGCAGGCGTCGCTCTTGAAGGATCAACCATCCGGCCCGATAACGGCGCCAACGAGAAGATTTATGAGCGGAAGATTCCGGCAAGGGAAATCGTGCTCTCCGGCACGGTCGCGGTCCCCGAAGCCGCCCAAAAACTGGTGTCGACACTCGATACCAAAACTCCAAGTCATAAGTTGTAGTGGAGTCCCTGCAAGATGAACCAGTCCAAAGATCCGCAGCACCTGGTCGCGGAAAGTTGCGGCGCTGCGTTTCCGCATCGGACGGATCGTCGACAGCAACTATCTACTTGAACAGGATCTTGGCCATCAAGATACAACATGATGTTTCGCCTGGGCCTGTGGGGGTTCCGGCAAGGGGGCGGTCTGCGCGAAGGCCAGAGCAGTAAGAAATATCCGGGCACTGACGACGAAGAGGAAGAGCAGGAAGAGCGAATAAGTTTTCGGTTTTTGGCTTATCACCAACGCTTCCCCTTTTCCCATCGATACAACCCCCATTCCTGCCCGTGGATGTTCTAGCTTGATCCTGCCGGATGCCAGTTCGAACCGGTGCGCGCCTTTATCTGTGGCGCCAGTGTCGTCGTGGTAGGCCCGAGATCCTTTTCGAATACGAGACCATAGTGGGTGACCACAAAGGTCATGACCCCGGAGGACTTGTATTCCGCCGGGTACGCGACCAACTTCAATCCGCCCTGCTTCTGGCCATTGCTCATCACGGTTGCGGAATCGGTAACGGTTCGGAAGTAGTAACCGTGGAAGAGATTGGAGTCGGTGCTGCCGGTGCTTGGCGAGGCAGAGAACAGACTTTCGGCAAATTGCGTGATGGGGTCTTCGCTGGCCGCTTTTAGCTTTTTATTCTGCTTTGCAATCGCGAATTCCTGACATACTGCAATTGCGGTGGCTTCGTTCTCTCCAATACTGCGGAAAAGAATTTCCTGCTTACCGCGCTCCGGGTCGAAGGACCATGCGCCGTTCTTTTTTACCAGTGGTATCGGGAAGGGCCAGTTTTCTGCGCCAATGTACAAGAGCGTGGTTCCATCCTGTTGCCGAACCAGACGATGCATCTCCTGATATTTCTGGCTGAAGCGTTCGTGGTCCAGCTTGTCCTCGGCATCGTCGCCGGTTGAAGTCACTTCTTTTCCGGCACCCAGAATCGCCTCCAGAGCCGGCTCGTCTTCTTTCTTTGCCGCGTCAAAGAGGGCATTCGCGGCTTCGCCGGCCGAGGCGAAAGTTTTTGCCTGTGCGTTTTGGGCAAAGCTCGACTCCACCAACCCCGCAGCCCCCAGCGAGACCAATAACACGAGCTGAAAAATGGTGGATGCGAACTTGCAGCCAAGTTTTGCGGTTGGCGTTTCGAGTGATTCGAGTTTCATACCGTTTGTGTGCATGAGCGCTCTCTCCATAAGTTTCATTTGTGGAAGTTAAGGAATTTACCGGCGCCCACCGCCCCCGCCGTGGAATCCTCCGCCTCCATGAAAATTCCCACCGAAGCTTGATCGTCCACGATCGCCGAAGCCGCTTGCCATCCCCCCATGATTGAAGCCACTGAACGCTCCTGGATGAGTGCCGCCATGAAATCCACCCGCTCCATGAAATCCGCCGTCTCCATGAAAACCACCGTCATGGAAGCCGCCGCCGTGAAATCCTCCGCCATGAAAGCCGCCGCCATGAAATCCGCGATTGAAAGCCCAGCCGTGAGACGCCCAGGCGCCATGATTAAACATGACTCCAGGGCCATGCCAGCCGTATCCCCAATGCCCCCAACCCCAGCCAAACCCGCCAAAGAATCCAATTCCAAAGCCCAAGCCGAAATCGATTCCCGGACCTCCAATGTAAAGTCCCGGATAGGCATACCAGCCCGGCCAGACGCCGATTGGCGCTCCATAGACGAGCCAGGGATCGTATTGGGGCACGTAGACTACTTCAGGATCGGCGGGCTCGATCACGATGTCTGGTCCCTGCGTGGTTACTGTTTCCTGCGAGTTGGTGTTTAAGTTGCCCGATTTCTGCGCCCGCTGACGCAGCGCCTGAACGGCATTGGTGACGTCTTGCTGCTGGTTAACGTAAGCTTCGCCGAGAAAGGACGTCCAGGCGAGATTTTTATCCATGTTGGCGAGCACTGAAGGAAACTCGGTGAGCGCCTTCACGCTCGGATCCCAGGGCTGCTTGTCGACTTCTTTGCCGAGTTTCTCGCCCTTGAGATGCTTATGCTTCTGCATCCACCGGTCCGCTTCGACAATTTCGGCGGGATAAGTAGCTGCCGCGAGGACCTGTGCCACCATCGCATCCGGATACAGTGCAATGGGCGCGACCAGTTGCTGCAACTGTTCCGGTGTCTGCTTCGCGGGCTGGGTCGACGGCGGCACGGAAGTTTGGTCCGCTGCGGCCAACGCTCCCGGCGCAGCCGCCGATACAAGGCAACATGACAGAAAAGTGCAGCAACTTTGCCTTACAACCTTCGTGATGGCTTTCATGTTCGATTCTCCTTCGACTGGCCGCGGCAATCACCGGGAGGCCTCGCGTGCGAGATGGACGCTTTAGCTGGATAGTTCAGCCGTACTTCGTACTGCGAATTGCCGGAACGTAAGCGGGCAGCCGGGATGGCTACATCGACATGCGAACTCCACTTGCACGCTTCCTGCCTCGCAGCAGGCTTCTCCGCAGTATTCCTGTCCCCCGGCTGCGTCGCACAGGCAGGGTATGTGCGCGCACTTTCTTGTTTCTTGAGTTGCCATTTCGCTTTCATCCTCTCCGGGCACGCCGGTCTGGCATTTTGTTGGCGTAAGCCGCTTTCCTGCCAGTCCGAGTGAACTCGAGGAAGCTGACTCAGGCTGCTTACTTTCGGCGGCTGCTTGATCTCCACTAATTGCATCCGGCTCTCCAAACTTGTCTTGCCGCAGCGCGCCTGTTTGTAAGGGCGTACGCGCGGATGCAGGAATTGAAACGGTCTCGAATGTCGGTCGGCTGATGGAGCGTCCGCATTTGGACGGCCGAGCGGCATACTGTTTATTCTGAGAAACAGAAGCTACAGAACTACCAGCATTCGAAGTTCTCCCAGTAACGGATCCACCGCCTGTTGCCCCCGAGTATTTTCCGCCTCGGCAAACCGGTCGCGGGACGTTTTTGGCATTTGCCCCGATCATGCAAGGCACAAGAACTCAACGCTTCGGTGAGCGCCAGAAACAGGCCGTTAGATCGAGGAAAGGGTACGGAGGTTACAACAATTCTCTACATATCCGGGCGGCGGTTCGGTATAAGCTAACTGAGGTTGAGGCGTTTGCTGACCGCCGGCTCGCTCTTTGATAGTGTTGACTTGGCTCATGCATACTAACCTCTCCTACGTAGATTAAGGTCGAACACCGCCGCATTGTAGTTGCTGTAAAACCGCGGTTACAGTTACTTGGGCCCTCTTCCCCTGCAGCTCTGAGACTTTATCTGGAGCACGAGAGAGACTCTTGAAGATAAGCGATCCAGGCAAAAGGAGATGGATTGCACGGCCAGCATCCCTTCGCACCCGGTGCCGCAGGCTGAACTTAGTCCGACTCGGGGCACCCCTCATGTCGGCTGATCCACAACTGTCCTCCCGTTTGCCTGAGAGGCCGACGCCGCTTGGGACTAACGTTGACCCCACCCTGACTGCAAGCGCCGAGGGCCGTCTGTGACGGCTGCCGTTGCTTCCACCGTATTCGTCGTCGATGACGATCCCCTGGTGCGTGCGGCTATCCAGGGCATGCTGAAGTCGGTGGGCCTGCGATCTCAGGCCTTCGCGACTCCGCAGGAGTTCCTGCGCAGCAAACGGCCGGATGAACCGAGTTGCCTGATCCTGGACGTGAGACTTCGCGGCGCCAACGGGCTGGAGTTTCAGCGCGAACTCGCGGATGCGGGCATCCGGATTCCCATCATCTTCATCACCGGGCACGGAGATATCCCGATGACGGTGCGTGCCATGAAATCCGGCGCGGTGGAATTTCTTACCAAACCGTTCAAGGATCAGGACCTGCTGGATGCCATCTATCAGGCTTTAACCCGTGACCGTACAACGCGGCAACAGCAAAATGAACTTGCGGAGTTGAGGAAGCACTTTGAATCTCTGACAGCGCGCGAGCGCGAGGTTATGGGATTGGTGGTCTCAGGCATGCTCAATAAGCAAGTTGCTTTCGAACTGGGCACGAGCGAGGTCACCGTAAAGATCCAGAGGGGAAATGTGATGCGGAAGATGAAGGCTGAATCGCTGGCAGAATTGGTAAGAATGGCGGCGAAGCTTGAGCTTCCGCTTGACCGCCGGAAATGAAAGCGCTCTTCAACCTCAAGCGTCATGGTCTGGCTGCGATTTCAAGTGCTGTGGCGCTGGCTGTGGCATGGCCAATCAATGTGCCCGCGTCATGTTTTCTTCTGGGTGTTGCTCCAGCAGTCTTTTTGGGGAATTAGGTCCAGGGCTTTTATCGGTGGCCCTCTCCGCTCTGGCTTTCAGATATTTTTCCCTGCGAAAAATTATTCCGCCAGCGATCGAAGAGGCTGCATTCCTGCGATTTTCAATCTTCCTGTTGGCAACTTTATGGTGGCCGCTTGTGGGCCGACGACCAACCTTCGTGCGGCGCCAGCTTTCACTTTACCCTTCCGGGCAACGCGGAGATCCACTAGTAGCATAGCGGCGCCGCAATCCAACCGTGTTTTGCCCGGTACACCACGCTCATACCAAGGTGTGATTGCGGCATCGTCGTTCGGGAAGGTACCTTGCAGCCATGTCGATTCAAAGGAAGGAAAAAATGGTCGCGATTGTCGATGATGATGAGTTGATGCGCAATGCGCTGCAAGGCATGCTGAAATCTGTCGGCTTGCCGTCAAGAACTTACGCCTCGGCGGAGGAATTTTTGAAATCGGGCCAGCACCAGCAGGCGGCGTGCCTGATTGCCGATATCCGCATGCCGGGAATGTCCGGCCTGGAACTGCAGGCACAACTGAACGCTGAACGGTGCAGAATTCCGACAATCTTCATCACCGCGCACGGCGACACGAAATTGCGAATGCAGGCGTTAAGAGCCGGCGCGGTGGAGTTTCTGGCCAAACCCTTCGATGACGAGGTACTGCTTGAAAGTGTGCGAGCAGCTTTAGCGAGTTGAGTCCAGTCAAGGTCAGGTGCGCGCCAGGAGGTTTCTTGTGGGGGCTTTCCAGAAATTGGGGAATAGTGACCAGGCAGCTTATGAGCGCAGATTCGAGCAGGTGATCGGCAGCAGCCCTGCTCTGGAATCGGTACTCGCACAAGTCGAGCGGGTCGCGCCTACGGACTCTACGGTTCTTATTCAGGGAGAAACCGGCACCGGCAAGGAACTTATCGCGCATGCGATTCACAATCTCAGCATGCGGTGCGGGCGACCCTTCGTGCGCCTGAATTGCGCCGCCATTCCGCTGGATTTATTGGAGAGTGAACTGTTTGGTCATGAAAAAGGGGCATTCACTGGAGCCATCGCGCAAAAGGTTGGCCGTTTCGAACTGGCCGACAAAGGTACACTTTTCCTGGATGAAGTAGGAGATATTCCGCCGGCCTTGCAGCCGAAGCTGCTGCGGGTTCTACAAGAGCAGGAGTTCGAGCGCCTCGGCAGTACGCGAACTCATCGGGTCGACGTTCGGCTGGTGGCTGCGACAAATCGCAACCTGATGGAAATGGCGAACCGGGGAGATTTTCGCAGCGATCTCTATTACCGCCTCAACGTATTTCCGGTTTTGTTGCCGCCTTTGCGCGAACGGCGCGAAGACATTCCCGCGCTGGTGGCGCACTTCGTGGTGATTTACGGCCGGCGGATGGGCCGGGAGATCGAGCACATTCCCGCGACAACCATGTCGGCGCTCACCTCTTACGATTGGCCGGGAAACGTTCGTGAATTGCAGAACCTGATCGAGCGTGCCGTGATCCTTTCCAACGGTGGAGTGCTGCCAAATCCGCTGCCGGCGGCTGGGCCTCTGTCTATCGCCGGTTCTGCGGCCGTGACTACTTTGAAGGCTTCCGAACGCATCCTGATTCTGCGCACGCTTCAATCGGTTGGTTGGGTCATCGGCGGCCCCAAGGGAGCAGCTTCGAAGCTGGGTTTGGCCCGTACTACGCTGATTCACAAGATGCAGAAGTTGGGAATTTCGCGGTCCGATCGGGAGCGCTCCGCAGATACGATCAGGCCGGGAGGGTTGGAGCCCGGTTCGCTACCGGGAATACAGTGAGGGCTGACGGCCAGCGGGGAACGCTTTCGCCGGCGTTATCTTCGCCTCTAGAAACGATAGGTAAAACCGATATTCGTCGCGATTGGCGCGGCATTGTAGCTTACCGCGCTGAAAAAACTCCCTGGCCTGAAGCCGGCGAGGTTGAACGCGAGGATGACGTGCGACGCAGGAGACCACCGAATCTCGATGTCTCCTTGAGTGCCGAGATAACGGGCCCGGCTGGCATCGCTGGAATCAATGAGGGCATCGTTCCCAAAGGCATAGATCCCGTCGTGCGTTGATTCCCTCCAGTACCAGACCCAGGCAAAAGCGCCGGTGACGTCGCTCTTCGGCTGAAATTGAACTGCAGGATGCACATCGATAAAGTTCTGCGGCCCAAGGAAGGGCACTACAGCTGGGGTAAAGTAGGCCCCGCGGGGAAATAGCGGATCGAAAGTGCCGAGGGGTTGAGTTGCCGGATTGCCATCGCCGCTGTACACGTCCACGCGCAACAACGGTCGAGGATGATAGGGAAGGCGATCAAACGTAGAACCAGTTTCCGTTGACACGCTCCAGGCGCGAATCGAGACGTTCCCGAAACTGCCCCATTGGAAGTTAGGTTCCCAGTTGTAATCCAAGCCCTTCCCGATCGGGCGGAATACTCTGGTTCCGATGGTATGTCGAATCTCTTGCCCAGTGCCTCGGTTGTAGGCCGCCGACTTCGTGTCCAGTCCGATGTAATAAATGTCAGCCTGCCCACGGCTCATGATTGGAGCCGGAACCGTCAGATAGCTGCCCCATAGGCTTTCGGCATGATTCGGTACATCGTCGAAGAAGCCGGGATTATTTTCGACCGGCTTGACTGCGAATATATCCAACCTCACGTTTGTATTTTCAGCGATCATGCGAAATCCGTCGAACTCAGCTTCACGTTCGGTCCTTCGTTGTTGTCGAATAAGCGGCCACTGCCAAACACCACTTCCTGACGTCCCGCCCGTAGACTTATGCCGTGGGGGGACTGCGGACGTGAGAACCGATTTCAACGAACGCTTGATGAACATCGCCGCGATCTTCGTCGATTTGGGGCCGTGGGCCGCCATTTCTCCCGTCTTCATAGTCAAACTCGAACTCAGAAAATAGGCGGAAGTCACCGCCAGCGTGGAAATCGAAGTGAGGCATCACGCGATTCATGACATATCCGTCGTGGTCTTGAGGCGGAGCGCCAAACATCCAGTTGTCGTAATTTTCGTACTGAATGCGGTATTCGAATCCGAGCGAAAGGTACATTTGCGGATTGTCTTCGAACGGAATGTATTTGACCGGATCGAAGAAGTCGGTACGTTTCGACGGGTCCGCGAGAAAACTCCAATTCTGTTCTGCGGGAAATGGATTCAGATGTGGACGTGCCGGGTCTGGAGCCAGACCTGGCGGCTGGGGATCGGGAGTCTGCGCCATCGTTGGCGATGCCCGGAAAATGAGGAGAAGAGCGATCAATACAAGAAACCAACGGCTTGTGCACTTCTTGGAGACGCCGTCGAAACTGCAGAACGATGGCAGTAAGTTTCGATTTTTCGTTCCGTTGAACATCGGCCTTCATCGAAATCCCCTCGCAATTGCTCCATGAAACGAGCATGTCAGGGAACGCGCGGCGAAGTATGGGGTATCTTGACGTACACAAAGCGGATGAGCCAACTCTCCGCGAGAAGAAAAACTACGGCGACCAATATGGACAGCAGATCAGCGCCGAGGAGCATCAAGCCCAAAGGGATCACCGTCCCGGTAGCGATGAGCACGCCAACGCGCCATTGTTGCGCGTGGGTGTAGAGTCGCGCATGTGTTGGCCGAAGGTTCACAAACAACAACCCCAACGGAATCACGTTAAGCGCGAGCAGCACGATAAAAGCTACCCGGAGGATGGCGTTCGCATGTGTTTGCCTCATCAAGGCGGACAAGACGAGCAACTCGCCGCAGCCCATCAGGATGGCTGAATTGGTAAGATACCCTCCCAACCAGCGCGCGTCTTTCCAACCTGGTTGCGCGTTCGTGCTGAGCAAGACGCCCTTGTAGGCCGCAGAGCCGAAGCCGGGCAACAGCCCCACGACCACCGCGAGTATGCGAGCCCACTCGAAGTCCATTCCCAGTTCGGCCAGCAGGCTGAGTGCCGCCGCAGCGGTCAGCGGGAGCGAAAAGATCGTCAGACACCAGGTCCCCAATGACATGGGCGAGCCGGGCTTGAAAACCCTGAGCATGTGATGGAAACGCAGCGGATCGCCCAGATCCAATACGAGCAATCCGAGGTCAACAAGCAAAATTACAAGTGCGACCGGATAAGCCGCTCTCGCCACGCGGCTGAAGACCTTGGGTGCGGCCAATTCGCTGACCGCCGCAGCCATGAATAATCCCGTGGCCATGCCGTTGAACAAAGCGTCCCAGGCGATAATGCCGTGCCATCCCGGCACCTTGGTCACAGGCGTGTTCTCGTAGCCGCTTCCGCTACTTCCTTTGGGCAACGGAGATTTGTGAGCTGTCGAGTTCTCGTGCATTTTAGGGTTTCAAAAGAAACACCACCACGAGCAGCGCGGCGATGCCGGCCAAGCCGCCGGCGATGGAACGAACATAATCTCCCATCATGTGCAGCCACGGATTGAATGGAGCGTCCGGCAAGCCATACACGGAAGGGCGATCGACAAGCAGGTAGAAAGAATGCAGCTCGGAATAGGTCTCACCGGGGGCATCGCCATAAAGGTACGCCTGCGGGACGCCGCGTTGATGAAGTTCCTCCACCCGTTTGCGGGCTTTCTCGTGCAGCTCATCAATGGTGCCAAAGTGGATGGACTGGGTCGGACATGCCTTGGCGCAGGCCGGTTCAAGACCGTCGCGCTGGCGGTCATAGCAGAGGGTGCACTTGTGCGAATGACCGCCCATGTCGCTGCGAGTGATCACGCCGAACGGGCAGGCCGCTATGCAGCACGAGCAACCGTTGCAGATATCAGCCTGAATATAGACGTTCTCGAACTCATTCTGAACGATGGCGCCGGTCGGGCAGGCCTGATGGCAAGGGGCCGCGAGGCAATGCTTGCAATGGTCGCTCATCATCAGCCAGCGGTTGAAGCCTGACTCCGCAGGCACAATGTCCAGGGAAGCTAGAGAGGCATAATTACCGGCCACTTGTCCGGAGAACTGCTCGATGAACTTCACATGGCGCCAGGTTGTGGCCGACAACTCTGTCGTGTTGTCGTAGCTATTTCCGGACCAGTTAAAACCATCCGATGGCAATTGGTTCCACTGCTTGCACGCCACCTCGCAAGCCTTGCAGCCGATGCATACGGTCGTGTCTGTGAAAAAGCCTGTCGAGGTCTGGGGCTTGGGCGGTTCGCCACGAAGGAACGGATAGATCAGGCGTCTCAGCAATTCTAATAGTTGGCTGCGCGGCGCATCGCTGGTCTGAGGCAAGGCGGACAATTCCTTTTCTCTACTTGCCATGTCCGAGCCTCCCTTCTGGTTGGGCGCTGGCTGGCGTCTCCGGGATTGGATCGAGCGTGGGCCACGGCGCTGTGGGGACCGTGGGCGGCGGAGTTTGACCCTCGATCCGTCCGGCATGTACTTGGCAGGCGAACGCTTTGCTTTCGTGCATGCTCACGTTCGGATCAGCCACGATCGCGGTCAGGTCGTTGGCGTTGCCTCCGACGCTCTCTCCGGCGAAAGCCCAGTGAAACGGGAGGCCGATCTGATGGACCGTACGCCCTTCGATTACAAAGGGCCGCAACCGCCGCGTCACCATGGCACGGGCCTCGATTCGACCACGCGCCGTTTGAATCGTCATCCAGCCGCCGTGAACAATACCGCGCTCGGCAGCCAGTTCGTAACTCAACTCGGCGAACATCTCCGGCTGCAATTCGTTAAGCCAACTATTGAAGCGGCTCATGGGTCCGCTCAGGTAATGCTCGGTGAGACGGAACGTCGTGGCCACCACGGGATACTCGGCTGTCGGAGTGTGGGCGATGTGGTTCAGCGGTCCATCGAAAAAACGTACTGTCGGGTTGGAATTGTGTTTGGGATAGAGCAGGTTGCCCAGCGGCGACTCGACCGGCTCGTAGTGCGTTGGCAACGGCCCGTCCTTGATGCCGGGAGAGTACAGCCAGCCTAGTCCGTCGGCCTTGGTGATGAAGGGATGTGTGCCTGCGATGGCGGCCATGCCCGTCGCGCCTGGAGCCGGTTGGTAATCGGGCGGCTTCTCCAGTTCGAAGTCCGGTTTGTCGAGTCCGACCCAGCGCCGCATCTCGGAGTCCCACCACACCAATTTCTTGCGCTCCGACCAGGGCCGCCCCTCGGGATCGGCCGAGGCGCGGTTATAAAGGACGCGGACATTGTTCGGCCAAGCGAAACCCCATTCTGGTTGGATTGGATTATCCGTGACCTTGTGTTCTTTTGCCCGGTTGCGGCCTGGCTCGGGGAAGACGCCGCTATAGATCCAGCAGCCGCATGCCGTCGTGCCGTCGTCTTTTAATTCCGAGTAGCTGCTCACTAGATGAGGGCGCGCGGTGCGCGGGTCGATTTCATTCAACCGGTGACCGTTGATCTCCATGAGGACCTTTTCCAGATCCGGTTCCCCTTCAATGCGGCTGAGCGTTCCATCGGGCAGGCGCGGAGGCTCGTCGAAGTCATAATCCCATGTGAGGTTCAGCAGCGGCTGATCCCTAGGATCGGTTGAACCGGCGTAGAGCTGTTTGAGGCGCTTGCCAAGGTTGTAGAAAAACCAAGCGTCAGAACGGCAATCGCCGGATGGATCAATGGCCTTGCCGTGCCACTGGATCAGTCGCTGGGTGTTGGTTAAGCTGCCTTCCTTCTCTTGAGCAGCTGCCGCGGGGATGAAGAAGACTTCGGTTCCGACCTGTGAGGACGGCGGCCCATTCGGGTCGTCCTTCCAGAAGACGGCGCTTTCAGTCTCAAACCAGTCGAGAACTACCAGCCACTCGAGGTTGCGCAGTCCGGCGCGGTGCACGTTTGCATTGGGTCCACCGCCGGCGGGGTTCTGGCCGGCCAGGAAGTAGCCCTTCACTCCACCGTTTGCCATGCGATCGAAGTAGGCCAGTTGCGAGTAGTCACCGTCCACGCGCGGCAGCCAGGAGAATCCGAAGTCGTTCTCTGGCGTCGCTGCGTCGCCGTACCACGCCTTGAGCAGGCTGACAATAAATTTGCTAAAGTTCGCCCAGTAGCCGGTGGGCATTCCTCCATTCTCGATATAAGAACTCAAATCGTCGTGAGTAGGATCGTGCGCAGCGGGTTGCGGCAGGTAGCCGGGCAGCGTGTCGTACAAAGTCGAGATGTCGGTCGCGCCCTGGATTGTAGAGTGGCCGCGCAAAGCCATAATGCCCCCGCCGGGCCGGCCCATGTTGCCAAGCAACAATTGCAAAATGCCGGCAGTGCGTATGATCTGCACGCCGGTGGTGTGCTGCGTCCAGCCCAGCGCGTAGGCAATGCAAGTGGTTCGCTCGCGTCCGGAGTTCGAGCAGAGCAATTGCGCCACGCGCACAAACTCTTCCGGCGTGCAGCCGCACACCTGGGAAACGACCTCCGGTGTGTAGCGGGCGAAGTGCCGACGCAGAATCTGCATAACGCAGCGCGGATGCTGCAAGGTCGGGTCGCGCTGCGCGTTTGTCATGTCTTTGTATGGCGAGGTGTATGGTTCGCCACTGCCATTCATGCAGTGACCGTTACGGCCGTGCGGGACTTTCGCGGACTTTTCCTGAGGTCTATCCTCCGAGCCGTCCTGCTCCACATTGTCGTTCTTTGACTCGTCGTAGCCCCAATGGCCCTGCCTGGAATCATAGGACTCATGCTTCTGGTCGAAGCCGCTAAACAGCCCTTCCAGATCCTCGGTATCCTGGAAACCTTCTTCGATAATCGTAGAAACATTGGTGTAGGCCAGGACGTATTCATGAAACCATCGGTCGTTGGCTAAGACGTAATTCACGAGGCCGCCGAGGAAGGCGATGTCGCTCCCGGAGCGGATACCCACGTACACATCGCACACGGCCGACATGCGGGTGAAGCGTGGATCGACATGGATCAGGGTCGCGCCTTTCTCCTTGGCCTCCATCGGCCAGCGGAAACCTACAGGCTGCGCCTCCGCCATATTCGATCCCATAAAGAGGATGCAATCGCTATTGGCCATATCCTGCTGATAATTGGTGGCCGCGCCGCGGCCGAAAGAGGCGCCCAGACCGGGCACCGAAGCGCTGTGTCATATCCGCGCCTGGTTTTCGATCGATACCACTCCCAGCCCGCCGCCGAACAGCTTTTTGATGAGGTAGTTCTCCTCGTTGTCGATGGTTGCTCCGCCGAGCGAGCCGATGCTGCGCACGGAGTTGAGCAAACGGCCCTGCTCGTCGCGAGTCGTAAAATCGGCGTCGCGGGTTGCCTTGACGCGATGGGCGATCTGCTCCAGCGCCCACTCCATCGTTTTCGTCTCCCAGTGATCGGAATAGGGAGCACGGTAAAGCACATGGCGAACGCGATGCGAATTGACGGCGAGCTGGTAGGCGTTGGCCCCTTTGGGGCATAAGTGCCCGCCGCTGATCGGACTGTCAGGATCGCCCTCAATGTCGATAAGTTCGCCGCCCTTGCTGAAGATGAGCTGCCCGCAGCCGACAGCGCAGTAGGGACAAATGCCCTCAGTGACAGCGGCTCCGCGCAGCCGTGAGGCCTTCGCCAGCGTTTGCAGGCTGAACGGTTCCCGGGATGTTTTTGGTCGCTGGGTAAGTGGGAAGCGGAACATGGCAACTCCTTCTTTCAGAGGTTCTTTCTCTAAGATAACTGAGAGCGAGCTTGGCTGCTGAACTGGAAAATCTTTCGCTTCTTGTCGGGACTCGGCGACGCACAGCTCTGCGAATCGAAACCGTATCTCGTCCGACAACGTCGCCATCAAGACGCGCGTGCGGAGCTGCGAGCCCTGTCGATTTCGATCCATTCCGGAGCATTTGGCCGCGAAGTGCGCGGCAGCAGTGTAGGTTGAAATCGCGTCGCTGCGATAAACAGCAAGCCGCCCATCATCGCAGTGTTCTTGAAG
>Ga0210398_10000948_pt1 | contig 31372 bp, 28 predicted proteins | sample IncBWC4OmetaG_FD_161047 | JGI IMG/M metagenome (GOLD analysis project Ga0210398, IMG submission 161047) | Forest soil microbial communities from Barre Woods Harvard Forest LTER site, Petersham, Massachusetts, United States - Inc-BW-C-4-O | ecosystem: Environmental > Terrestrial > Soil >... | reverse complement strand
AGGATGAGGGTTTTACCCTTGAAGGCGGATTGGGAACAACTCAAGACCCTGGTGCAAGGTGTGTTCACCGACAAATTGGAAATCGCTCCGATGGACAAAATCGACGGCGACGGAGTGGTGTGTTTAATCCTTAGCGGTTTCTCCGGGCTGACCGCGGACCATCCTAAGGATCGCAGCTACAACGATTTCGAATTGACCTTCGCAGTGCCGATAAAGTGGCGTCCCTTCGATGTTGTGGACGCCCCGTATACCTACGGCTTGTTTCCCGCCTACACCTTTGTCGGTGAAGCCTGGAATGCAGCCACCAGCTTTGAAGTGTATGGGCGCCTGGCTATGCAATCATCTTTCAGTGGCCCGACCGGACTCTGGAACGATGAATATCTCCCACCCGATCCCGAGAATACCGGGTTTAATCTGACCGTTAGAACCGCGCTATTTTCCCACTCCGATCGAGTACCGACGGCAATCGATCACGATGTGGTTTACCTCGAGCTGCAAAAAACCCGGCCGCCGACAACTCCCCCGACCGCGGAGTATCTGAAACATCTTGGCTTCATTTGGAAGGACCGAGGACTCGAGGTGTCCAGCATTGCGCTGAAGCAGATTCGCGACGCGGTCGATCCGAGCAGAGCCGATCTGCAGACCATCGTGCAGCTTCATCGCGCATTCACACCCCATCCGGGCTATCTGCCTAACCATGTTGTGGATTGGCTGCCGCAGTTGAAAGTCACACTCCATGAATATACGACACTGCCATTCGCATCTAAATTGGGCTTGACGAAATATGCCAAAGATCCGGTTGTAACCGGCGATGGCGAGGGCATTTATCCCCTGGTCTCGGCCACCCCGTTATATTTTGTCGGATCGATGCTGGCGCTTGAGGCCGTTCAGATTCCACAGTCGGTCGGGTCGAATAAATTCCCCGCCTCGCTGATGCCGCCACGACCTCCTCGCGATGCGACCCTTGGTGGAGGTCTGCGCTAGGCTGCGCAAAGGAGTCCCGTCATGTCCAGCGAAATCGCCGCGCGCGTGAAAAGCCTGCGAGCCAGCCTCGATCATCCGGTCATCGATGGCGACGGTCATCTCATCGAGCCTGCCCCGCTCTTTCAACATTACCTGCACAAGACCGGCGGCAAGGACCTGGTCGATCGCTATCGCCACGAGTTGCGCGAGCATCCCACCGGCTCGCGCGGCAATCGCGAGACCGGCGACATGCGCGGCGCATGGTGGGGCGTCGGCAACGATGCCTACGACCTCGCGACCGTGATGGCGCCCAAGCTGCTGCATCAGCGGCTGGAGGAAATCGGCATCGATTTCGCGATCATGTATCCGACGCTGGGCCTGGCACTGCCGACGATTCACGACGCCGATGCCCGCCGCGGCGCCGCCCGCGCGCTTAACACCATGAACGCGGAAATTTGCGGGCCGTTTCGCGATCGCCTCGCGCCCGCGGCCGCGATCCCGATGCATACCCCGCAGGAGGCTATCGAGGAGCTCGAATTCGCGCATGCTCATGGCCTCAAGGTGGCGATGATTCCACCCGGAGTCGCGCGCCCGATTCCGTCGCTCGATCCTTCGGCATTTCCCGCCGCCGCGTACTTCGACAACTACGGCCTCGACAGCTTTCATGACTATGACCCGCTGTGGCGCAAGTTCGAGGAGCTGAAATTTGCCGTGACCTCGCACGGCGGCGTCGGCTTGCGCTTCCTGCCGCTCGGACGCCGCTCGCCGAGCAACTACATGTTCAACCACATCGGTGGGCATGCGTATCAGCAGGGCGAACTGTGCCGCTCGCTGGTCTTCGGCGGGGTCCCCGCGCGCTTTCCGAAGCTCTCGTTCGGCTTCCTCGAATGCGGCGCGGGATGGGCCGTCGACCTGCTCCATTCGCTCGAAGAGCATTGGGAGAAGCGCAACGTCGAGGGCCTTAAGAACTACGACCCCGCGCGCCTGGATCGCGCCCGGCTGTTCGCGCTGCTCCAGGAATATGGCGGTCCCGAGTATGTGGCGACGTCGGGTGAGCGGGTCGGCAGCGCCTATGATGAAGGCGTGGCGCGCCACGATCGCTATACCGATCGCGACGAATGGTCACGCTGCGGCGTGCGCGAGGAGCATGACTTCGCGCGCATCTTCGCGAATTTCTTTTTCGGTTGCGAGGCCGATGATCCCAGCGTGCATCGCGCGCTCGACGCGCGCAGCAATCCGTTCAAGCTGCGCTTCCAGCCGATCTTCAGCAGCGACATCGGTCATTGGGATGTTCCCGATATCAAGCGGGTGCTGCTCGAAAGCCATCATCTGGCGGACAAGGGAATCATCAGCGCCGCCGACTATCGCGACTTCGTGTTCACTTATCCCGCGCGCTTGCACCTGCAGGCCGACCCGGATTTTTTCAAAGGCACCGTGGTCGAAGGAGCAACTACGAGGTTGTCTTCGAGGTAAGCCGCCGGAGTGCAGCGCTCAATTCGTGCAGCGACGCGATGCGATGATCATGATCGACGCGCGGGCCGACCCCGATGAACGCGACGCCGGCAGCCTCGGCAGCCTCGCGATCGATCGGGCTGTCACCGACGTAGACCGCTTGCTCGGGCGTCACGTGCGCGCGTTCCATGCATAGGCGCAGAATATCGGGCGCGGGCTTCGGTGGAACTTTATCGAGCGCGCTCGCGATCGCATCGAAGATGTCGCCGAGTTGCAAATGCTCGACCAGCGCGGGCACCGTCGCCGAGCGATTGGTCGCGAGCGCAAGGCGATAACGGCGCTTGAGCTCCAGCATAAACGGGCGCAGCTCGAATGGCGGCCGCAACAAGTCGAAGAAGGGCTGCTGATTGAGGTTGCGCGCGATGCCATGGATCTTTTCGAGCAGCCCGGCGTTGTGTCGGGCGCGCAGCTTGAAAACGTCGCCCGCCGCATACGAGATGCTCAGGATCTCTTCCTCGGCATTGAGCGGCGGCTCGCCGGCCTGCGCGAAAATCGCGTTGTAGTAAGCGATATTGGATTCGAACGATTCGAACAGGACACCGTCGGCGTCGAACATCACCAGCTCAATCATGTGCCGATATTTTCCCTGAGCCGATGCGACCGGGCTAGTAGGCACAAGATTCGGCCAGCAATCGCCTTCCGTGTAGGGGCGGCTTCGCGAAGCGCCCGCAGCGATACTGCAAGCGCGGAAAATCGTTGCGATTGCTCCATCGTCGCGGGGCGTTCGCGAACAGCCCCACAAAAGACGGATAAGGTGGATTGCTCGCTAGTACGTCTCGTGATGGCGGCGGGCACGCGGTTTCGGCTTCGCCATTTTCCCCGCGTGCGGCGCGGCGTGCGCCTGCATCGCGCGCGGCTCGATCGCGGCACCGCAATGCGAACATACCAGCGACGGGGTGGTGGCATGACCGCAGGTGCGATGCGTGAGGGTCATCGGCGGTCCCTGTTCATCGGCCATCCAGCAATCGCCCCAGTTGAGCAGCGCGATCATCACCGGGTAGAGATCCTGACCTTTTTTGGTGAGGCGATACTCGACGTGATGATCGGGTTGCGAATTTTCCAGGCGTTCGAAAATTCCGTCCTCGACCAGCGCGTGAAGTCGGGTGCTGAGGATGTTGCGCGCGATGCCGGTGCCGCTCTGGAACTCGTCGAAGCGGCGATGGCCCATAAACGCCTCGCGCAAAATCAGCATCGTCCAGCGCTCGCCCACCACCGACAACGCGCGAGCGACCGAACAATTCATGTCTTTGACGGAACGCCACTGCATCGATGCGACCTCTCCCCGAATCGTCCCTCAATCGTCTCTGAGATGGCGCCTGCCCCGGCGGCCGACACTATAGTTGCAAATTGAAACTTCGATTGCTAGGTTGCCAGTTGCAAATTGAAACTTCATTCGAGGCGCGCAGCATGGCAAAGCCGCTGGAATTTTTCTTCGATTACGTCAGCCCCTTCAGCTACCTCGCCGATACCCAACTGCCCGCGCTACTGGAGCGGACGAAAGCCGCCATCATCTATAAGCCGGTACTGCTCGGCGGCATTTTCAAGGCTGCCAATAACACGCCGCCGCCCGCGATTCCCGCCAAGCTCAACTACAACGCCGTCGACGCGATTCGATGGTCGAAGCATTACCGCGTTCCGATGACGATAAATCCGTTCTTTCCGTTGAGCACCATCCGTGCGATGCGCGGCGCGATCGTCGCGCAGTCCGCGGGATGCTTTCCCGCGTATCATGCGGCGATATTCCGCGCGATGTGGGTTGATGGCGTGAATCTAGGCGATCCGAAAATCGTGAAGGACATCTTCATGCGGCTCGATATGGATCCCGACGCGGTCGAGCGCGAGGACGTCAAGGAACGCCTCAAAGCCAACACCGATGAGGCGGTCGCGCGCGGAGCGTTCGGCGCGCCCACCTTTTTCATCGGCGATGCTATGTTCTGGGGCAACGACCGAATGCATTTCATTGAAGCAGCGCTGAAGGAGCGCCGCCAAGCGGATTCGGGCTGTCTTAGGGCCGAATCCTGGTAAAAGGAGATTTTCGTGAAGCAGATTCAATTCGACAAACTGGGCGGACCCGAGGTCCTCAAGCTGGCCGATGCCCCGACGCCCGAAGCCGTGAAAGGTACCGTGCTGGTTCGCAATCGCGCGATCGGCATCAACTTCGCCGATACGCTTTTCCGCCAGGGCCAATATGCGCAAACGCCGGTCCTGCCCGATACGCCGGGTCTCGAGGCCGCCGGCGTCATCGAGAAGGTCGGTGAAGGCGTCAGCGGTTTCAGCGTCGGCATGCGCGTCGCGGCGATTGGCGCGAAAGCCTACTCCGAGTACATGGTGGCGCGCGCCTCGCAGGTCATCCCGATTCCCGACCATGTCAGTTTCGATGAAGGTGCGGCCTACCCGATTCAGACGCTCACCGCATGGCACATCCTTCATACCTCGCACCACATCGGCCCGGGTCAGACGGTGGTGGTGCATTCGGCCGCGGGCGGCGTAGGAATCGTCGCGGTGCAAATCGCCAAGGCGGCCGGCGCGCGGGTGATCGGAACGGTCTCCAGCGCCTCGAAGGCGGCACTCGCGAAGGAGTACGGCGCCGACGAGGTCATTGATTATGTGGCCAAGGATTTCTCCGCCGAGGTGATGCGCCTCACCGAAAATCGCGGCGCGGATCTCATCCTCGATGCGGTCGGCAAGCCCACCTTCGAGAAGGGCATCAACTGCCTCGCACCGATGGGCCATCTGGTGCTGTACGGGCGCGCCGGTGGACCGCCTGATCCACTCAATGTGTTCAAGCTGTTTGCGCGCTCGACCAAGGTCAGCGGCTTCATGCTCAATCAGCAGCACACCGGCAAGGAGCAATGGCAGCGCGGCATCGAGCATTCGTTTCAGCTGATGAAGGAAGGCAAGCTCAAGCTGCTGATCGGCAAGAAGTACCCGCTGATCGAAGCGGCCGAGGCGCATCGCTTCATGGAGTCGCGCGGCTCAACCGGCAAGCTGGTTTTAGTACCGTAGCCAGTAACCATCGCGCAAATCATCCGGAGGTCATGTCGATGGCATCTGACAACAAGCGTCCGGTCGCAGTCGTAATCGGCGTCGGCGCGGGAACCGGAGCGGCGCTCGCGCGCCGCTTCGCCAAAGGCTATCGGGTCGCGATGATCGCGCGGACCGAGGACTATCTCGCCAAGCTCGCGAAGGAAATCGCGGCCGAGGGCGGCGAGGCATTTCCGATTCCCGCCAACGTCGCTTCCGCCGAGGAGATCAAGAGCGCCTTCGACCGAATTCGCCGCGAGCTCGGGGCGCCCGAGGTGCTGCTCTTCAACGCCGCGATGCGCCCCTTCGGCCGCCTGATGGAAACCAAGCCGAGTACCTTCGAAAACACCTGGCGGGTGAGCACCTTCGGCGCCTTTCTCGCTGCGCAGGAAGTAGTGCCCGATATGATCAAGAACGGCAAAGGCGTCATCCTCTTCACCGGCGCGACCGCGGGGGTGAAACCGTTTCCGACATCGGCGGCCTTCGGGCCCGCGAAGTTCGCGCTGCGCGGCCTCGCGCAGGTGATGGCGCGTGACTTAGGCCCGCAACACATCCACGTCGCGTACATCAACATCGACGGGCCCATCGACATGCCGTTCATCCGCCAGCGCGTCCCCAACATTCAGGAAGAAGACATGCTGAAGCCGTCGGCGATCGCGGAATCGTACTGGCATCTCGCGCATCAGGATCCCAGCGCATGGACGCAGGAACTCGACGTGCGACCATTTAAGGAGAAGTTCTAAGGCGGCTCTCGATCGTTTCAAAATTCACCGGCGCCGATGGTCGCAAATCCGCGCGCATGCCACCATAGAGGGAATTTAGTGGCACGTTAGGGAGGGCATGACGGATGGCGTCCGCGCGCAAGGGAAGCATCGAGCTGATCAAGGTTGCCGGGGTTCAAGTCGAAATTGATTATTCCTGGATATTCATCGCCGTGCTGGTCTGGTGGAGTCTGTCCGCGGGGTACTTTCCGCGCGAATATCCCGGCCACTCCTTCGGCAGCTACTGGACGGTCGGCGCGATCGGAACAGTATTGTTTTTCGCGTCGGTACTGGGCCACGAGCTTTCGCATGCCGCGGTAGGAAACCGCCTCGGCGAGAACGTGACGCGCATCACGCTGTTCATCTTCGGCGGCATGGCGCATCTGTCGAACGAGCCGAAAACCGCGGGCGACGAGTTCAAGATTTCGGCGATCGGCCCGGTCAGCAGCATCGTCATCGCGGCGATCTTCTGGGCCATCGAGCAGACCCTGGTCGGACTGCACGCCCCCGACTTATGGGTCGCGGTTTTCACCTATCTCGCGTTCATTAATGTGGCGCTTGCGGTGTTCAACCTGCTGCCGGGCTTTCCGCTCGACGGCGGGCGTATCTTGCGCGCGATCCTGTGGCACTACTGGGGCGATTTTCGCCGCGCGACGGCAGCCGCGGCGGATTGGGGCAACACTATCGCATGGGGAATGATCATCCTCGGCGGTCTCGAGATTTTCAGCGGCGAGCTGGTCAGCGGCATCTGGATGATTTTCATCGGGTTGTTCCTGCGCGGCGCAGCCAACGCGAGCTATCAGAGCGTGGTGATCGAACAAGTCCTCGGGCGAGCCCACGTGGCCGACTTGATGCTTCGCGAGCCGATCGCAATCGACCCCGACCTCTCAGTTAGCGAGGCGGTGGATCGGTATTTTCTTCATCACGGCCACACTGGCTATCCGGTGGTGAAGGACGGCCACGCGATGGGGATATTGTCGCTTTCGCGGGTGCGCGAATGTCCGCCGGGAGAGCGCACCAACCGCCGCGTGCACGACATCATGGTTCCGGTCAGCGCTAAGGTCACCATCGCGCCGACGGCGACCGTCTCGGACGCGATGCATCAGATGGCGGAGGCCGACGCAGGCCGCCTGTTGGTGCTCGATGGCGATCATTTGAGCGGGCTAATCACACGCTCGCAGATCGCGCGCTTCGTGCAGCTCAAATCGATGCTCACGCCTGCGGCCGCGGATCCCTCGACCCCATAAACACCGTGGGTTAGCGCTCGATATTTGGCGGCGCGCGTCCTACAATTCCCGCGTTTCGGCGATATTTATCCCGGCCGGAGAGTCTTCCAGATGACCTTGCGCAAAATTAAGTCTGAACCGGCGACGCTCAAACGATCCATCCTGGTCGTCGATGACGATGCGGCCGCCACCGATTCGCTGATCGAAATCCTCACCGACGCCGGCTATACCGTCGCGACGGCAAAAAATGGCAAAGAGGCGCTCAAGCATTTGCGCGGCGCGCCGTTGCCGCAGCTCATCATTCTCGATTTGTTCATGCCCGAAATGGACGGATGGGAGTTTCGCCGTGCGCAACTGAAAGACGCGAAGCTGCGCGACATCCCCGTCGTGGTGATGACGGGGGCCAGCGTTTACGCCGGCATCGACGCCAACGTCATCGTGCATAAACCGCTCGACGTGGAGCGCTTCGTCAGCCTGGTCGAGCGCTACTTCTAGATTCTGCCTGGCCGCGGCTCAAGCGCGCGGCGCCGCTTGCGAATGCGCATCGCAGGGTTATCGATTTTTCGAGCGGCAGCAGCGACCGGACCCGGACGCGCAGGTTTCTCCTCCGGCAAATCGGGGTTGCACGCATCGCTCGAGGCTTTCAGCTCCTTGACGCATTCCGGATGGATGAGGAGCTGGTTGCGGGCGCGGGTCAGCGCCACGTAGATCACGCATGCTTCTTCGAGGTTGCGCCGCACCACTCCCAGTTCGCGCCGGATGAAGCGGTTGAAGTCCGCCGCGACCAGCACCCGCGGCCATTCGAGGCCCTTGGCCTTGTGAACCGTGCTGACGGTGACCTGCGCGCTCTCGGGCGAGTCGACACATTCGCGCAGCCGGTTACACATCGGCAGAACCCGCGCGCCGCGCTCCTCGATCAAGCGTACGAGGATCTGCAGCGAGGGATCGCCATAGTCTTCTGATCCGTTTCCCTGCGCCGCCGATTTCAGCTCATCCCAGCTCGAAAAGACCGCCAGCTCGCCACTGCCCTTCTTCCCCGAATGCAGCTTCCACGCACTCTCGATGAGACGCACCAGGGGTTCCGCACCGCCCATCACGTAAACCTTGCGCCCGTGCTCGAGCGCCTTGACCGCTTCATCGAGGGCGCCGGCATTGGTGCGCGCGAGCACCGCGTCGACGTTGCGGCCATCGTCGCTGACGGCTGCGGAGGTCGCATGCGCCGCGGGAACGATGCGATGGTTTTCTTCGAGCAGCTCCAGAACCCGGTTGGCCCAGCGCGCGGCGCCGTTGCCGAAACGAAAAGTCTGGGTGAGCGGCATCACCGCGGTCTCCACCCTTGCGTTGCCGAGCGCGTTAATCGCGCCGCGCCACTGGTAGAGTTGCTGGTAACTGTCGCCCACCAGTACCCGCGGGCCAGGGTGGCGATGGACCAAGCTGAGGATGACGGGGTCGGCATCCTGCGCTTCATCGAGCAGCAATGTGCGATCGGCGCCGGCGATCTGATGATCGCCCATGAAGAACAGTTTCAGATAGCAGTCATGGCTGACGGGAGCGCTGCCGTTGGGGTCCCGAATCGCCTCCCACAGATCGCATGCCGCGTCGGCGGTCGAGCTGGCCAGCGCATCATCGCACCAGCTTGGCACGTGACTCAGGCTGATCTCGCGATCGGTGGTGCGCAGGAAATGCTCCAGCGTCTTGATGATGAGGGCGCCGGCCGCCGAACGCGTGCGGCCACCACGCGCCACCGAGTTCAACGCCGTGGGCATCTTCTCGCGCATGAACGGCAGCCATGACCATGCGCGCTGGGTGAGCCGCGATTCATAGCGGAACCCGAGTTTGCGATACGCGATCGAATGCGCGGTACGCACCTCGACATTCGACGGCATCCTGGCGCGAGCGCTGTCGGCGGCGGCGCGATTGAAGACGACATACAGAAAGCGCGTGCCAGGGCAGGCCTCGGCGATGGCGATCAGCGTGGTAGTCTTGCCGGTTCCGGCGAAGGCCTGGATCTTGAGCGCGAGGTGAGCACTGTCCTGGCGCGCGATCGCGCAAATTGCACGCTGTTCGTTGGTAAGTTCCACGCGCGGATCAGTAAAGCCGCACCGGCGACTCAATGATAGAGGGCCGGTCGCCGATGGCGATTGATGCGGAAAGATGGCGGCTGCTGGCATCCACTTGCCGCATCGAAATTGAGGCATGTCTCATTCTGGGTCACCGGGGCGGGTTCCACGAACAAGCTGTCGATCTTAGATGACCACTGATTACTCGTAGCTAAGGCGCGTAACGACAAATTTCGCACCGCCGGTCTGCGCGGGCCGACCCTATGGCGGCATCACTCTTGCGGTATCGGCGAAGTGGAAGCGCCTCCGCGCGAGGAGCGATTCCGCTTAACCCATGCAGCAAGTGATCGAAGCCCCCGAGAGTGACTGGGAAGCGGCGGCCCTGGACGCCGCAGCCAAGCCCGCGCTGGCGACACGCATCGTCGATCTGTTTTCGTTGCTGCCGGACGATAGCGCTGGAGCACCGCGAAGTCTTCTGTTGCTCGGTCTGGCCGTGATCCTGGGGTTCGTGACAGTTTCCTTTTTCACCGCCAGCTGGGGAGAAAAAATCGCCCTGGCCCCGCTTCCGCTACGGCTCTTCAACATCGCGATCACGCTGGCAGCGATGGCGGCCAGTTGTTTCATCTCGGCTCGCCGCTGGCGCATGTGGGCAATGGCTTTTTGCCTGACGCTGAGCGCCAGCTTCACCGTCGATGCGCTGGTGGTGGACAATGACGAACCGTTGTTTCTCGCACTTGCGGTCCTGGTGATGGTCAGCGCTTTGTTCCTACCCTGGGGCGCACGCCGGCAAGGATGGTTCGGAATTGCCAGCCTTGCAGCCTTCACCATTGAAGTGGTTTGCGGAAAGGTCGAACCCAACGATGTTCCACGCGGGACCGCCCTGGCAGCGGCGATAGGATTGAGCGTGTGCGTGGCGTGGTTACGGAACTATACCAATCGTCAGCGGATCCTGATTGGGGAGTTACAGCTTAGCGAGGAAAACCTGCGCCACGAAAATTCGCGGCGTAGTCAGGCGGACGAGCGCCTGCGGCTGGAGATCGGCGAACGCGAATCGGCGCAGCGACTCGCGCAGAAGCGGGAAGCGGTTTTACGCAAGATACTGGAAACCAGTCTTGACCTAATCATCATCAGCCGGCTACCGGAGCTGACCTACCTCTACGCCAACGATCAGTTTCGCGCCATCGGCTATACCTTTGAAGAGATTCGGGGCAAAACGCCCGCGGAGATGAGCATCTTTGCCGACGCGGAGCAGGGCAAAAAAATGGTCGCGCTCGCGCTGGAAAACGGACGCGTGAGCAACTTCGAACTGGACGTCCTGAGCAAAGCCGGGAACATCATTCCCTACCAGGTTTCGGCGATCGTGACGGAGATCGATGGCGAAGAGTGCATGGTCTCGATTTCCCGCGACATCACCAAACGCAAAGAGATGGAGCATGACCTCATTAGCGCGCGTGAGGACGCGCTGGCGGCTTCGCGCGCCAAATCGGAATTTCTCTCCAGCATGTCGCACGAGATCCGCACTCCCATGAATGCGGTATTGGGAATGGCGGATTTACTGCTCGATACCAAGCTTACCACCGAACAACGCCGCTATGCGGAGGTGATGGTCGCCAATGGGAACTCGTTGCTCGAACTGATCAACGGCATCCTGGACCTGGCGCGCATCGAGAGCGGGCGGATGCAAATCGAGAAGACCGATTTCGATCTCACCGACCTGATCGATAAAACCATTTCGACTTTTGGGGTGCAGGCGCACAGCAAGGGGGTGGAGCTTATGGCGCGGCTCGCCCCCGGAGTTCCCACTCATGTGATTGGCGATCCGCTGCGCCTGCGCCAGATTCTCATCAACTTCCTCGGCAATGCGCTCAAGTTTACCGAAACGGGCGAGGTGGTTCTCGAGATCGTACGCATCGGCGAGACGCAGGATCCGGCGGAGCTACGCTTCACCGTTTCCGATACCGGCATCGGCATCCCGCAAGCCAAGCTGGAATCGATTTTCTCCTCGTTCACCCAGGCCGATTCTTCCACCACCAGGAAGTACGGCGGCACCGGGCTCGGACTCGCGATCGCGCAGCGCCTGGTGGCGCTAATGGGCGGGAAAATCTCGGTTGAGAGCGAACTCCACAAAGGCAGCAAGTTCTCCTTCACGTCCCAATTCGGTCTCGCGACGCGAGTGATTTCGCCGACCGCTCACGTGGTCCTCAACCTCGATCACTATCGGGTCCTGGTGGTGGATGATAACCAGATCAATCGCCTGATCGCGCGCGAGATGATCTCCAACTGCGGCGCCGAGATCAGCGAGGCAGCCTCCGGCGAAGAGGCGCTCACCGCCATTCGGCAAGCATCGGATCAAGGCAAACCCTACCGGATCATCTTGCTCGATATGCGGATGCCAGGGATGAACGGACTCGAGGTCGCGGAAAAAATCCGCCAGGATCATCTGCCCACCGAGCCGCTGATCCTGATGCTCTCTTCTGATGACCTCAAGCCGCAACTGTCGCGGCTCACGGAACTGGGGCTCGACGCTTACCTGGTGAAGCCGATCACGCGCAGAGAACTCTTCGATGCTATCGGGCGCGTCCTTCAGGATGCGAATCGCAACAGCCGCGACGCCTTGCCGGTTCGCGTCGCGGATCCGCCCGCCGCAATTGCGCCGCGCGAGGAACAGCTCAACTTGAAAATCCTGGTGGCCGATGATTCAGCAGACAATCGGCTGTTGATCAGCGCCTACTTTCGGCGCGAACCGATTGAGGTGGATTTCGCGGAGAACGGCAAGATCGCATTCGACAAGTTCAAGTCCAACCAATACGACATGGTCTTCATGGACGTGCAGATGCCCGAGATGGACGGCCTCACCGCGACCCGCTTGATCCGCAAGTGGGAAACCGAAAATCACCGCAGTCCGACCCCGGTCATTGCGCTCACCGCATCGGCCCTCGAGGAAGACGTGCAGCGAACGCTCACCGCAGGATGCGACTTGCACCTCAGTAAGCCCATCAAGAAGGGCGTGCTGCTCAACACCATCCAGGATGTGATCCGGCTCGCTTCGAAGCCATCGGAGGAGGCGCCCAAAGAAGCGAATCTCTCGATTTCAGCGATCTGAGGGTCGCGCCGTTCAGTAGATCATCGTTATCGAGATAGCCTGGTCGCCGCCCTTGTAGTCGAACGCGCACTGGCCGAAGACTGGCGCCGAGAACCTCGGTTTGATGTTGTTGGAAAAGCAGTAGCCTTCTTTCGGCATCCCCAGCACCGTCTCGTCGAACTTCCCGTTACTATTCTCATCGTGATAGCAGACCAGCGCGTACTTCCCGGGCGCTATTCCACTGAAGACAATTTCGGCGGATGCGTTCCTGATGGTTGGCGCATCAGCAATCTTGAAGGCCTTGTTGCCATTCCTGGGAAAGGCGGCGGGATCGCTATCGCTGAAGAGGCTGCAACGCGGCTGGCCGTTATTGTTGCGAAATCCATCGAGCTGGACCCGCAGCACATTTGGCGGAGCAGCAGGACCTTGCGCGAATACCGGCGCGGTGGCGATCATCGCGAGCACGGCGAAGATCGCGAGGAGCTTCAGATGTTGCAACATGGTCAGGTAACCTGCCTCCGCTGACAAAATAATGGGGAGGGACTTTCGGCCCTCCCCTTCCAAGCTACCCAGATCGGTCCGGCGCGCCTAGTTGTTATAATTGTTGATGACGGTGACGCCGACGTTTTGAAAGGTATTCATCTCCTCGAACACCTTGTTGATGCCCGCGAGGTTGCACGTTCCGGTCACCATTTTCCTGGGCGAAATTTTGCCCGCCTCGAGCATCTGCAACATCGCGGGGTAATGCGACGCCTGCATCCCAAGCGAAGCGATCACCTGCAACTCCATTGTCACCATCCGGTCGATCGGCAATGCGATCTCGCCCTTCTCGGCCGCCGTGGTCAGCCCGATTTGCACATGCCGCCCCTGCTTGCGCAGGCTCATGATGGAGTTGCGGCAGGTCGCCGCGATACCGAGCGCGTCGACCGAGACGTGCGCGCCACCCTTAGTCAACTCGACGACCGCCGCGGGCGCGTCGGTCTTCTTGCCATTGATGACGTGGGTCGCGCCCATGCCCTTGGCGAGTTCGAGCTTGGCGGAATCGAGATCGATGCCGATGACATTGGCGCCGACCGCCGCCGCGACGTTGATCGCCGACAGCCCGATGCCGCCGCATCCGTAGACCGCGACCCATTCGCCGGGCTTCACCTGCGCGCGATCGACGATGCCGTGAAAGGAGGTCATGAAGCGGCATCCCATCGAGGCGGCTTCGACGAAGTCGACATTCTTGGGCAGCGCGACCAGGTTCAAATCGGCAAACGGCACCGCCACCATCCGTCCGAAGCCGCCGGAATAGGAGAATCCCGGAGTTAGCGGCGTGTCGCATACGTTGGATTGGCCGTTGCGGCAATAGTCGCAGGTGCCGTCGCCCTGGCTGAACGGAACCACCACGCGATCGCCTTTCTTGAAGCTTTTGATTTCCTTGCCGACTTCCTCGACCACGCCGCAGAGCTCGTGACCGAAAACCTGGCCGGGCTGCGCGACGAGCCCCATCCAATGCCAGTCGCCCGACCATGCGTGCCAGTCGGAGCGGCAGACGCCGTTCGCCTCGACCCGGATCAATGCGCCATTGGGAGCGCATTCGGGATCGGGAACATCCTGTACCACCAGCGGTTTCTTGGTGCCCTGAAATACTGCTGCTTTCATTTCTTCTCTCCTGCGTTGCTAGCTGAGGAGCGTCTCGACCGTCTTGGCGAACTCTGCCGGATCCTTCGCATCGATTTCGACCGCGTGCAGATCCGCGCCGGCCTTCTCATGCTCGATGATGCGTTCGCGCGCGCCCTTCACATCGCCGGCGTAGCCGAGCTCCGAAAGCATCTTTTCGGAAACCGCCTCGGTGCCGGCTTTCGAGCCGCCCTTATCCCATGCCTCTTTGATGGTGCGGACATCGTCGCCGAAACCGAAGCGCGTGAGCTGCTCGGAATAGAAGGTGCCCATCCGTGCGGCGTAAAATCCGATGGTGCCGGCTTGCCCGGCCTTCGCGCGCTCAACGTTTTTGGTCACGATGACGCCGCCCGGCGCCTTGACCTCGATCGATTTGGGATCGCGGCCGGCAGCTTTCGCGATGGCATGGAATTCCGAGATCGCTTTGCCGAGCCCCGAGACCGGGATCATCACCGGCAGCCAGCCGTCAGCCTTTTGCGCGGTGAACTCGACGCTCTTCTGATTGAGCGACGCGATAAAGATCGGGATGTGCTTGCGGACCGGCTCCATCCGAATGGTGAATCCGCGCCCGAGCTTGAACAGCTTGCCGTTATAATTCAGCGGCTCCCCGGCCATGATCAAATTGATGATGTCGACGTATTCCTTGAGGCGGGTGAGCGGCGGATTGAACTTGACGCCGTGAAAATGTTCGATGACCTGCGGACCGCTGGTGCCGAGGCCGATGATCATGCGGCCATCGGACAGTTCATCAAGAGTCGCGAAGTGCTGCGCGAGCGCGGCCGGCGTGCGTGAGTAGATATTTACGATCGAGGTGCCGAGCTTGATCTTTTTGGTGTGCTCGGCGAGCAGGGTCAGCAGGGTGAAGGCGTCGCGGCCCCAGGCCTCCGCCACCCACATCGAATCGATGCCGGCCTCGTCGGCGATTTTCACGCGCTCGATGACTTGCTTGAAATCGAGCTTGCCCTGCCAGTTGATTCCCATCGTCAGTTTTCTAGCCATCGATTTTTGTTCTCCTTATATTTTCGCTCGGGCTCCGCTTCGCTCCGCCTCGCGAGCGCCTGCGGCGCGGCGCTACGCGCCCCCTTCGGGCCTCGGTTTGAAAATCGTATCGCTTAGGCGATTTTCTCTCTCTCGTATTTTCGCTCGGGCTCCCGCTTCACTCACTTTCAAAATTCGCCTCGGCCTCCGCTGAAGCTCCGCCTCGGCGGCTTCGCGGCGAGCGCCTGCGGCGCGGCGCTACGCGCCCCCTTCGGGCCTCAGTTTGAAAATCGTATCGCTTAGGCGATCGCGCGCACGCGCTCGTACCATCGCATGAGATGAGGAAACTCTGCCAGCTTCGCGAAGTTGGCTGGATTGAGCGCGAGGAAGAAAAACGGATGGTACAGCGAGGCATCGGCCATGGTGAAATTCTTGCCCAAAAAGAAATCCTGATTCGCCACCTGCTTATCGATCATCGCGCAATGAGCCTTCAGCGTCGCCAGTTGCGCGGGCTGTATCGTGCGCATCTGGTCGGTCGTCATGCCGATCAGCTTCTCGCGATTGGCATTCAGCCTGGCGTCGCCGGCGGCATCGAGCAGATCGGGAATCACCAGGAACAGGACCGAAGGAAACAGCGTGTTGTCGGCCCATTGATCGAGGATGTCGCAAAGCCCGCGCGCATCGGCGGGAATGACGCCGCGTTCCGGCACCTTCTTGTCGATCCAGCGGATGATGTCGGCGGAGTTCCAGACCACCTCGCCATCCCATTCGATGACCGGCACTCGCGTCCATTGACCCTTAGTGAGCGCGAGCAGGTTGGTTTTGTCCTCGAAGTGGCAATCGATCGGGTTCCACTTGATATTCTTGTAGGTGAGGACGCGCCGCAGTTTTTCGGTGAACGGCGAGATTGGATATTGATAAAGGTTGAGCGTTCCCATGGGCCTCCTGAGTTGATGTGGATCAACCCGAAAGACTTGCACATCGGCCGCGCGGGATGAAACCTCGCTCGCGACTACCATCTACCGACGCCGCGTCGATAGGTCGAATTGGTCGCATCGCTGCGCATCGGGAATGCCGCGAAGTGGGTTTGTTTTTGCACTTTCATCGCCCCCGCGTCCGCGCGTGGGCGACCGATGGCGCGCCGATTCGTTCCTCCGGCAACGGCGTGCCATCCGGGAGGGGGGTGCCTGGAGCGCGCGCCGCGCTCGCCAAAGCCCCGGATTCTCCTCGATTATTTGGCTTTGTTTCGTCATTTCCGCGATCAACCGCCGACTGCCGTAATGGGTTTGTTTTTGGACCCCCCCGCTTTCCGAGGTCCTTCGCGCAGTGCTCCCGGGACCACTTGTCTCGATGTTCGAAGTGGGTTTGTTTTTGCACTTTCGGCGTACCTGCTTGCGGGCGAGACCGCATGCGTGCTGGTTGCTCGCTCTTCTGGCGACCGGCGTGCCATTCGGATGGGGGTGCCTGAAGCGGCGGCCACCGTCGCGAAGCCGCGCCACCAAAGAATATCCTTTATTTCCCTGGACTTAGTGGCTTTGTTTTCGCATTTTTGCATCTGAACGACTTGCCCTGCTAACGCACACGGCGCCCAACCGGGCGCCGCAACATCATGATAGCACATCCCCACCGACAGGGGATCAGGGCCCGCGACCACCAGCGATTAGAAGGTCAACTCCAGGTTACCGTCAGACGCCGTCACGAACCAGCGCGGCACATCTGCGAACACCTGGAGTTCGGGATCCGCCGAGTTGAGGTTGGCGGAGAGGTAAATCGGCTTGCGCGCGCGCGAAGGCAAATAGCCCGACCGCATCAGCGCGCGCCGAAAACGAGCTGGCGCGGCATCGCAAACGATAACTTTCGCCCCCTCGCGCATGAGGCAACTCTCCGCATGCCGAAGCAAAAGTTTGAAGGGCATCAGCGTGGGACCCTCGGCCATAAAATCGACGAGGTAGCCCCATTTTGCTCCCTCGATTTCGGCGACCCGAAAAACCAGGTAGCCGATCAGGTCCGAATCGCGCATCGCGACCACAAATCGATAGGAGGCGTCAGGTCGTTGGGCAAATCGCCAATTCAGAAAACGCCGGTCGCGCACCGCAATCACCGGCGCGATGCCGCATAGTCGATTCCATAGTTGATCGAGTTCAACGCCCGGCAAATGGATTTCTGAAACCTTCACCCCCGGCACCATGAAGGGCCGGTCCAGCATCTTCGTCAGCGGACGTGCTGCCGCAGCCGTCATCGCGGCCGCGCCGGCCAGCATTCGGCTCCCGGTGAGGATGCGTACCGCGTAGCCAAGGTCCAGCGGCTTCACCAGCGGAGTGAGCCGCGCTTCGGTTACGCCGCGGAGCCCGGAGGCGCCGGGTCCCCGCGCAACGGCTTTGCGCCATCCGCTTCTTATTCGATGGATTGAAGCGTTGAACCAGCTCAGCATCATCGCATGTTCTGTGAGGAGCCGGTTGGTGAGCGGCAGGGCGAGACCGCGGTTACGATAGTCAGGATGCACCGCCAGGTCGCATCCTACTGAGACCCATCGCTGCTTCCCGCCGATCATAAAGCACTGCGGTAATGAGCCTTGCATCGCAACCAGTTTGTCACCCTCCTGCATGAGGAGGATGTAGGGGCCTTCGTCGCCGCGGCCGTCGTGCGGATCGATGCTCCATTTGCGGCAGAATCTCTCGAATCTATCCCGCGAAAAGACCCTGTCCAGGTGGGCGAGTACTTCTTCGCGATGGGCCTCGCGATACCGCGCCGCCTCCCGGTTGAAAGGATTCTCTTCGCAGCGCCAACTCCACTGCTGAATCAGGCGATCAGCGAATGCGCGAGGGTGAACAGTGACGATGAAGTCGAGCACGCGCTGGCGATCATCGGCACGGTATCGCGAAATACGGAACTGCTCAGCCATCGGTCCAGGAACGGAGCAGAACGGTTATTGCCAGCGCGCGATTTTCAAATTGACGGGGACATCTTCGCGGACCAGTTGGCGGATGTGGCATCCGCGTTCCGCGACCTCAATCAGACGATGCAGCTTGTCGTCGTCCTCGGTGCTTTCAACTTTAAGTTCTACTTCAATTTCCTTGACGTGACCTTTTTCGTTCGATCGCGCCACCACCGACGCGCGGCCGACATTCAACTTGCGCACTCGCGCTCCCACTCGCAGCGACATCAGCAGACATGAGCCCAGCGCGCCGAGGAAGGTCGTCACCGGGTCGGGACCCGAGGCGTCTTCGGCGGAGGAATTCCACGACATCGAACCGTGCGTGATGCGGGTGCGCAGAGTATCGCCAATCGCATCGACGAAGACCTCGCGCGGGCGCACGGCCGGCGCAGTTTCGGCCGTTCCCGCAGCACCGAAATCCGCTGCTTCAAGTATCGCTTTAACTTTAGTGCTGAAGCGCGAGGCGGTCGCGCCATCGATCCCGCGATGGTCATACGCGATCGAGATGTGCATCGCGGGACGAATCTCGGCACGGCCGTCGACAGCGAGCACCTCGTCGCGAATCGCGCCGACAAACATCAGGGCGACCTGCGGCGCGAAAATCACCGGCGTGCCGTTCTCGACTCCATAGGCCCCGAGATTCGAGACCGTAAACGTCGCACCTTCGAGGTCAGCCGGGCGCAGTTGGCGATTTCGCGCACGCTCCGCCAGCTCGGTCACGCGGGCGCTCAAAGCCGGAAGCTCGAGGCGATCGGCATCGTGGATGACCGGAACGATGAGGCCTTCGGGGGTGTCGACCGCGACCCCGAGGTTGACGCGATCGAAAATCAACATCTCACCGTTGGCGTAATTGGCATTGATGCGGGGATTTTCCTTCAGCGCCTGCACGGTGGCTGCGAGGATCAAATCGGTAATGCCGACCTTCGCGCCGCCGTCGTTGATCGATTTTCGCGCGGCGATGGCGCGGCTCATATCGGCGCGCAGCATCTGGACAAAATGCGGAATCGCATTCCAGCTCGCGGTCAGATTGCGCGCGCCCACCGCCTGGATGCGGGTCAGCTTCTCCCGTCGCGACGGCGTCAACGCACCATCGCCAACCCCGCCCGCCACTGCGAGTGGCGCACCCGCCGGCACCGAAGCGCCCTGCTCTCCGGCGCGCTTCACGTCGTCCTCGGTCACCATGCCATCGGCGCCGGTGCCTTTGATGCTCGCGAGATCGACGCCTCGTTCGGCGGCTAGCCGCTTCGCCCGTGGCGATGCGATGACTCTGGTCGAGGCACGCTGAGAAACCGTCGCGGTGACAGTTTTCGAAGCTTGCGTGCTGCCTGGCGAGTTGCCGGGAGTCGCTGCGGTAGTATTCGCAGCACCATCGAACTCGGCGGGGACCGCCTCACCCTCCGCGGTGATGACACCGAGTGGCCCCCCGACCGGAACCACCAGACCCTCGGCGGCGAGGAGCTTCGCGAACACACCCGCGGTAGGCGCTTCGACTTCGACCTGCGCCTTGTCGGTTTCGACGGTCAAAATGGATTCGCCCTCGCGAATTTTGTCGCCGGGCTGTTTATGCCACTGGATGACGGTGCCCTCGGTCATGGTATGACCGAGTTTCGGCATCTGGATTACGAACGCCATGAAATTAACAACTTGTAGGTTTTTTCCCCGGTACCATTTTCACTACCCCCGTGATCGGCCGCCGTCCCGCGGCATTCTGAGTTGAGCGCGGAGCGCGCAGCCGAAGATTCTCGGATGCGCCGGACCATCGCGCGTCACTTCAGCAGCTCGCGGCACGCCTGGTAGATTTTTTCTTCACTTGGGATGACGAACTTCTCGAGGTTGCCGCCGGTCGGCACCGGCACATCGGGCATCGCAACCCGGCGCAGCGGCGCGTCGAGATATTCCAGCGCCTCTTCCAACAGCATCGCGCCAATCTCCGCGCCGATGCCGAGCGTTTTGTAACTTTCCTCCGCGACTACGATCTTGCCGGTCTTCTTTACCGAGTCGATAATGGCGCCGCGATCGAACGGCACCAGCGATCGCGGATCGATGACCTCGACATTGTGGCCATCCTGGGCCAGGCGCTCGGCCGCTTTGAGAGCCTTCGGGACCATATTCGAGATCGCGACCAACGTGAGCGCATCACCCTCGCGGCGAATCGCGGCCTTGCCCAGCGGCACCAGATGATCGCCGCCCTCGGGAACCTCGCCCTTGGTCGCATACAAAAGTTTGTGCTCGAAAAACAGCACCGGATTGTCGTCGCGAATCGCGCTCTTGAGCAGTCCCTTGGCATCGGCAGGCGTCGAGGGCGAGACGATTTTCAGCCCGGGCGCATGCATGAAAAAAGCCTCGGGGCACTGACCGTGCTCGGGACCGACTCCGGCCGCGCCCGACGGACAGCGAATCACCAGCGGGATTGTGTATGCGCCGCCGTGCCCATAGCGCCACATGCCGGCCTTGAGCACCACCTCGTCGCATGCGGTGAAAAGAAAATCGGCGAATTGCAGCTCGACCACCGGCCGCAGCCCGGTGAGCGCGGCGCCGACGCCCGCCCCGACCAGCGCATTTTCGGAAATCGGGGTATCGAACACGCGATTGTCGCCGAATTCCTCCTTGAGGCCGGCGGTGAGGCGAAAGATGCCGCCGAAATTTGCCACATCTTCACCATATAAGATGACCGACTGATCGCGCCGCATCTCCTCGGCGAGGCCCTCGTTGATCGCTTGAGCGTATGTGATGGTTCGCATGGCTATGACACCGTGTCCGCGAAGACGTCCTCGAGCGCGCTCTCCGGTTTGGGGAACGGCTGCGCGCGCATGAAGTCGCAGGCCTTGTCGATGGCCGCTTTCGCTTCCGTTTCGAACTGCGCCTTGAGTGAGTCGTTGAGAATTTTCGCGGCGGTCAACTTCTGCTCGTAGCGCGGCAACGGATCCTTGCGCCATCGCATCTCGACTTCCTCGCGCGATCGATAACTCTCAGGATCGCCAATCCAGTGCCCCCATAGCCGATAAGTCTTGGCCTCGACCAGTGACGGGCCCGCACCGGAGCGCGCGCGCTTCACCGCCGCGCCGACCGCATCATAGACCGCCTCGGGATCGTTCCCATCGACGATCACGCCCGGGATGTCATAACCCGCCGCGCGCGAGGCGATATCCTTGCACGCGGTCGAACGCTCGGTCGGCATTGAAACCGCCCAGCCATTATTCTCGCATAGAAAGATGACTGGGAGCTTCCTCACCGCGCAAAAATTGACGCTCTCGTGAAAGGTCCCGCGATTTGAGGTTCCATCGCCGAAAAAGCACAGCACCACCTTGTCTTCGCCCTTCACCTTGATCGACAAACCCGCGCCGGTCGCGATGGGAAAGCATCCGCCCAGCGTGCCGCTCTCGCCGAGCACCCCGAGCTTCGGGTACACCACGCGCATCACGCCGCCCTTGCCGCGATTGGTGCCACCCTCGCGGCACGCGAGGTCGCATAGCACCTTCTCCAACGGGATACCGCGCGCGACCCAATACGCCACGCCGCGATGCGCATACAAGAGGTAGTCATCGGGTCTAAGGGTCGCGATGGCGGCGACTTGCAGCGCCTCCTGCCCGACCCCCGGATGCATGAAACCTCCGACCTGGCCGGCCTTGATGAGTTCGGCGACGCGCTCCTCGAGCCGCCGGCTCAAAACGATTTTACGATAAATCTCAAGCTGGAGTTTTTGATCCATACAACCTCCCAACGCGTTGCCGTCGATCCTCGCAACCTAGCCGAGATGCGGCCGTTTCTACAAACCGTCGACCGCGCCTCGGGCTAGACGGCATCGCTTTCGTTTCCGGTGGTTTCGTTCTATGAAGGATTCACTTTCGCCCCGCGGTCGGCCGCGAGAATTTGCCAAGGAGGCGCCAAGAATGTCCTTGCCGAGATTGACGCGAGGTGCGTTAGCCGCCGTCGCCGTGATTACGTTGAGCTTCGCGGCTAAGGCGCTCGCGGCCGACGCCAAGGCGCAGATCACCGAGCGTGAAGGTCACTGCGCCGTCGCGGGCATTTCGGGCACCGTCGCAGAAGCGATGGAATGCTTTTCCGCGAGTCCTGAGGTCATCGCATACGATGTGTTCACCCCGCGCGAGTTCGACGGGCCCGCAGCCATCCGCGGCTATTTCGAAAGCTATTTCGCCGGCGGCTACAAGAACGCGAAGATTGAATTCGTTTATCTGCATGTGACGACGGATGGAACTATCGGGTATACGTGCAGCGTTCAGCACTTCAGCGCGATCACCAAAAACGGTGCGCCGTTGGAAGCGTACTCGCGGGTGAGCGATGTCTGGCGCAAGGAAAATGGAAGCTGGAAGATTATTCTCACTCACGCTTCCTTCCCGGTCGATCCGGTAACCTTCAAGGCCGACTTACAGTCTAAGCCTTGAGCGGCGAAGCCTTGGCGCTGTTCTTTTGCGTGGTTTGGTTCTATGAAGGATCTTCTTCGATGAGGTGAGCCATGAGCGCCAACCAGTCCGAACCCATCTACAAGGTCACCGTCCAGCGACGTATGCCGATGCGCACGCGCGACGGCATCACGCTTTATGCCGACGTCTATCGCCCCGACGCGCAAGGAAAATTCCCGGTGCTGGTATGCCGCACACCTTACGACAAGAGCCAGGACCTCGCACTAACCGAAAAGGATTATTTTCCGCCTCGCGGCTATGTGCTGGTGGTGCAGGACACTCGCGGCCGCTTCAGCTCCGAGGGCGAGTTCTATCCCTTCGTCCATGAGGCAAATGACGGTCACGACACCATCGAATGGGCGGCCGCGCTGCCGTGGTCCAACGGCGTAGTCGGCACGGTCGGCCAATCCTACCTCGGGCTGGTGCAGTACTATGCGGCGCCGACCCGCCCGCCACATCTAAGAGCGCTGTGCCCGGTGTCGGGGCCGGTGACCTATTTCCAAAATTGCGTTTACCGGCGTGGCGTCTTCGAACTCGGATGGATGCTGACGTATTTCACCTTCATGGCACGCAACACGCTGGCGCGCAGGGGAATTTACGATCGCGAGGGGCCCATCCTCGACAGCTACATCGCGCGACCCGACATTCCGATCTCGCCGCCCAAGGCTGAGGCGTTCCGCCATCTTCCACTCTCAGACTGGGCCGAGCGCCTCGGGAAGGGCGCGCCCTACTTTGCCGACTACCTCAAGCATTGGAAGGATGACGGCTACTGGGCCGAGACCGATCTGCGCAATCGATGTGGCGCCGTCGCCGCGCCGGTGCTCCATGTTGGCTCCTGGTACGACGCTTTCCAGTACGACACGCTGGCGATGTATTGCGCGATGCGCGACAACGCGGCTACGCCGGAGGCGCGGCGCGAACAGAAACTCATCATGGGACCGTGGGCGCATCTGATGCCCTATGCGGTCCCGACTTCGCGCGGAACCGGCGACATCGATTTCGGGCCGGAAGCGAAGATCGAACTGCACGCGATCCAATTGCGATGGTTCGATCAGCATCTGAAGGGTCTGGCGACCGGCATCCTCGAGGAACCACCGGTGCGGCTGTTCGTCATGGGCGAGAATCGGTGGCGCGATGAATCGGAATGGCCGCTCAAGCGCACCACTTACACCAAGGTCTTCCTGCATAGCCGTGGCGGCGCTAACACCTCCTCGGGCAACGGCTCACTCTCGCTTGCGGCACCCACCGGCGACGAAGCCGCGGATAGCTATGTTTATGATCCCGCCGATCCGGTTCCGACTCGCGGTGGAACCACTCTGGGTCTAGCTCCGGGCGTCTTCAATCAAAGTGAAATCGAGCAGCGCAAGGATATGCTGGTCTACACCGGCGAGCCGCTCGCCGAACCGCTGGAAGTCACCGGCCCGGTATCGCTTAAGCTTTTCGCCGCGTCATCGGCGCCGGACACCGACTTCGTTGCCAAACTGATCGACGTGCGTCCCGACGGCTACGCGCACAACCTGGCCGAGGGCGTGGTGCGCGCGCGTTTTCGCGACTCGCTGTCTAATCCCGCGCCGATCACGCCGGGCAAGACCTACGAGTACGCTATCGATATGTGGGCGACGAGCCACCTCTTCAAACGCGGCCATCGGGTGCGGCTGGAAATCACCTCCAGCAATTTCCCGCGCTATGATCGCAATCCTAACACTGGGCACGACTTCGGCGTCGATGGTGAAAAAGATTTGCGCACTGCGCGCCAGACCATTTTCCACACAGCCAGCAGCGCCTCGCATCTGATGCTGCCGGTGATTCCGCGCTAACGGCCAACCCCGATGCTTCTCGACGTGAGTCATATCGGGCAGATCGCGCTGGCCGTGCGCGACGTTGATCGCGCGGAAACTTTTTTCGGCGAGACGATGAAATTTCGCAAGCTCTATCGCTTCGGCGATTTGAGCTTCTTCGATTGCGCGGGAATTCGTCTGTTGTTGGAAAAAGCCGCCAGCGATGACCAGGCGAGCAAAAGTTCCATCATTTATTTTCGTTGCGCCGATATCGCGCTCGCGGTTCGCGAACTCAAATCACGTGGCGTCCGATTCGCCGGCCCACCGCATCTCGTCGCAAAGATGGACGACCACGATCTGTTCATGGCGTTCTTCGCCGACCCCGACGGTCATGTTCTCGCGCTGATGCAGGAAGCGCCCAGAGGCTACATCCCCGAGCCCGCGTGAGGACGGATGGCTCGCCTAATTGGCGGAGTTTGCGACAATGCGGTAGGCGCAGCGGCGCGCTCCCGCAAGGATGTGATCGGTACGTTCCACGCTGACATCGTTGCCGAGCACCGAGGAAAACAGGATCAACTCCTCGCGGCAGAGCCCCTGGCACGCGCTGGCGGCCGCGCAAATGGGGCAATGATTCTCGATCAGCAGGAACGAGCCGTCGCGCTGACGCGCCGCTTCCGCCATATAGCCCTGCTCGGCGCGAATTTTCGCCAGCGCATGTACGCGCGACTCTAGCGATTTGCCGGCCGTACGCAGCCTCTCTCCATATGCTTTGGTCTGCATGCGGGTGCGCTCAGTCATCAACCGCTCGATACCGCGCTCACCGAAAGTCGCGCGGATGATCGCGAGCATCTCGACCGTCAATTCGGCATGCGAATCCGGAAATCGCGCCTGCGCTTTTTCGGTGATGCGCCAGATTCTCGCCGGACGCCCAACCTTGCGTCGCTCATCCTCGTAGGTGACGAATCCATTGTCGCGCAGCGCGTACAGGTGTTGGCGAACCGCCATCGCGGTGACTCCGAGTTTCTTCGCGATGCGCGCGGCGGGCTGCGGCCCCTTGGTCTTCAGGTGCAACAGGATGCGGTCGGCCGAACGATCGGATTCCATCCGAACTATCTTAACCGGACTCCATACTTACGCAAGCCCTTGCTTGACATAATAGGTAAAGGGGATACTTTACTATTTATCAACGAACAATTCGCTGGCTGATGGAAACTTCGGAGCATAAGGAGAACCGCCATGGCCGCAGCAGTCGAAACCGTATCCCGCTGGATTCCCGCCGCATCGCTCGCTGAGCTCGAAAACAAAAAACGCATTACTGCCGTTGTCGACGATCACACCGTGGCCATTTTTTACACCGGCGCAAGAGTTTTTGCGGTCGACAATCGATGCCCCCATATGGGCTTCCCGCTCGATCGCGGCACCGTCAAGGATTGCATCCTGACCTGCCACTGGCATCACGCGCGCTTCGACTTGAGCACCGGCGGCACCTTTGACCAATGGGCCGACGACGTGCGCCCGTTCCCGACCAAAATCGAGGCGGGCCAGGTGCTGATCGATGTAAGCGCGCAGCGTGATCGCCGAAATCACCAGCTCAACCGCTTGCGTACCGGAATGGAGCGCAACATCCCGCTGGTCATTGCGAAATCAATTCTGCCACTCGGGTCGGACGCGCGTGATACGGTCGAGGCGTTTCGCATCGCGCTCGAGTTCGGTTCGCGCAATCGCGCCGCCGGCTGGGGCGGCGGGCTGACGACGCTGGTCTGCCTGGCGAATTTGTCGCAGCACCTCAATGCCGAGGATCGCGCACGGGCAATGTTTCATGGAATCTCCGAGGTGGCGTCTGATTGCGATGGCCAGCCGCCGCGATTCCCGGTGCGCGCGTTGCCCGGTGGCACCACCAACAGTGAGCAGCTCAAACGATGGTTCCGCCAGTTCATCGAGGTGCGCGACGCGGAAGGCGCGGAGCGATGCATCGCTTCCGCCGTGCGCAACGGAGGCGATCGCGCTGCCATCGCCGACATGCTCTTCGCGGCTGCAACGGATCATCGCTACCTCACCATCGGACACGCGCTCGACTTCACTAACAAGGCGATCGAGGCACTCGACATCGCGGGCTGGGATCTCGCGGAGACAGTACTCACCAGCCTCGCGCCGGTGCTCAGCGGCGGAGACCGAATGGAGGAGCGAAATTCATGGCGAAGTCCGATTGACCTGGTACAGATTCTCGATCACGCTTTCGCAGAGCTGCCGGCCGCGCTCGAAACTGGAGGCAGACTCGCCGCTATCAAACCGCAACGCGCGAAGCTTGTTCCGATCCTTCTCGGCGACGATCCGCATGCCCTCGCCACTACGCTGCTCGCCTCGATTCGCGCGGGAACTGGTGCGGCCGACCTCGCGGCGGTGGTGGTGTATGTCGCCGCGCTACGCCTGGCGCATTTTCCTACCAGCAACGAGCTCAGCGATTGGGATACCGCGCATCACAGTTTCACTTTCGCGAATGCGGTGCATCGCGGGCTGATGCGCGCCGGCTCGGCAGAACTGGTGCGCGGGATTTTCGACGCCGCGATGAGCGTATATCTGAACCGATTTTTGAATGTACCCGCGGCCAAGATCCCCGACATCGACAGCAACGGGGATCGCGCGAACAATGTCCTGAGCGAGCTGCCGGGGTTGTTCGACAAGCAACAGCAGGTCAATCAAGCCGCTTGGATAGTCTCGAGGTATTTCGCTGCCAGCTCGGATCCCGCGCCACTGCAAGCCGCACTGGGTCAGATGTTGTTGCGCGAGGATCGCGATTTCCACAGCATCCAAAGCATGGAAGCCGCGTTCCCGCTTGCGATTGCGGCGGACGATGCGCCTGTCGCAAATCATTTTATGATCGCGACCGCGCGCTATCTCGCCGCACATGCGCCGACGCTGCGCGCGCAAGGCCAGACCTTTCGCATCGCCGAGCGGCTGCATCGCGGCGAGCATATGTTCGACGAGGCATGATCATGAATCACGCTTATGACGCGATCGATGAGGCCTACGCCATTTTCGGACGCACCGGTCCGGAATTCGGCGGCGGTCTTTCGAATCATGGCCCGATGGCGGCCGAAGCTCTCGCGGCGATGGGTCGCCCGGATGCGATCCCGGAGTGGGTAAATCGCTATGCGAAACGTCTCGAGGCGCATCCCTCGGCATCGTCGCGAATTACGGAAACTGACTGGCGTGAGGTGCTCGGCAAGGAAGCTCGCGTCGGCGACTGGATCGCATTCTTCGATGACGCGCTGAAAAATGCGCCCTGGCGCGTGGTCCTCAACCGCTGGGTCGCGCGTCTCGCCCCCGGCATCGCCGCCGCCGCTTTTCATGGCGTTCTTCGCACCGCGCATGCCGCGCGATCGCTCGGCGAGCGCGAGAATACCCTGCGCGTGAGCGAACTCGCCGAGGGCCTCGGCTACTGGGCGGCGACGTATCAACCGCTGCCCGGCTCGCTCGATGGACCGCACGACTCGCTGCCCTCGCGCGCGATCGAACAGATCGAGCGACTGCCGATAGAGCGTCGCAAGATCGGTGGCTTTCTCACCGATGGCATCGCGGCGCTGGCCACCTTCGACCCCTTCAACGAGGTGGTGGCGATGGTGGACACGCGCGGCGACCTTCCGGCATTCCTTTCCGATCTCATCGAGACCTTCGCGCGCGTCTATGTGAAAAATGCGATCGGCATCGGCGGCGTAATCGCTTTTATCCACTGCGTCACCGGCTCACGCGCGGTGCGCAATCTGTCACCCTATATAGATGATGCGACGGCGCGCGCGGCCGCGCGATATGCGTGGCAGGCGGCCGCGGGATTGTATGCCGCGTTCGGAGTCGTCGCGCCCGCGGACGGCGAACCGGGGGCGCGCCAAATCGGCGTCGACGAATTGATCGATCGCGCAATCACAAATGCCGATGAGCACGCGATCAAATTTACCGAGGCCTGCATCCACGAGCATGCGCTCAATCCGAGGCCGGTCTACCTCGCCGCCGCGGCGCACGCGATCGAAAATCTGCCGCCGCTAAAGTAGCGAAATCCTACTTGGGCGCCGGCGGGTCGAGCACCATCTGCGTCTGCGTCACGATGCCGATCAGCTTGCCCTGCTCCGAGCTGATGCGCGTCTGCCACACCATCGTGCGCTTGCCGCGATGAATCGCGGAGCAGTCCGCATTCACCTTGCTGCCGACCGGCGCGGGCGCGAGGAAGTTGGTTTTCGATTCGATGGTGGTGGTGCCCTGCCCTTCGCGCAGGTTGAGGAACGTCGCACAGGCGCCGAGCGTATCCGCGAATGCCATCAGCGCGCCGCCGTGCAACACCGCGGGATTGGTGCATAGCTCGGGACGCACCATCATCTCGGCGGTGACGCGCTCCGGCGCCGCGGTCACGATTTTGATTCCGAGCAATTCAGCGAACGGCAGCCGCGTCGTCTCGAGCTTCTCCAGATCACTCATGATGGGTATTTCCGCGCGCGAGCGGCGCGTTGTCAATCCGGCCATCGTCTTGTAAAGATGATGCTCAAATTCCCGGTCAGGGACATTTCCCAATCGAGGAGAACGCGCGATGCAGAAGCCAATCATCTCGGCGGATTCACACATCACCGAACCACCCGGCACTTACGTGGATCGATGCGATCGCAAGTTCCGCGAGCGCGCCCCGCACATGATTCGCGATCCCAAAATGGGCGACATGTTCGTGGTCGACGGCATGGAGCGTCCGATCCCGATGGGATTGCTGGCGGCGGCGGGCAAATCGGCGAAAGAACTCGCCGTGGCCGGCGTGAAATTCGAGGAGATGCATCGCGGGGGATGGGACCCGGACGCGCGGTTGGCCGACCAGGAGCGCGACGGCGTCGCCGCCGAAATAATTTACCCGACGGTGGGGATGCTGCTCTGCAACCATCCGGACTTCGACTACAAAAAGGCGTGTTTCGATGCGTACAATTTGTGGATCGCGGAATACTGCGCGGCGCATCCGGAGCGCCTGATCGGCTGCGGCCAGACCCCGATGCGCGCGGTCGAGGAAGGCATTAGCGATCTGCGCAAGATGAAAGCGCTGGGGCTCAAGGGCGTCATGATGCCGGGCAATCCGGCGGTGTCGGATTACAACGATCCCGTCTACGATCCTTTTTACCAGGCGGCGATCGATTTAGAACTGCCGCTCAGCTTTCACATCCTGACCAGCAAGGCCGACAGCTTCAGCGCGCGCGGGCCGCGCCTCAACAACTTCCTCGGCATCATTCGCGGGTGCCAGGACATCATTGGCACTTTCATTTTCGGCGGCGTGTTCGAGCGTCATCCGAAACTCAAGCTGGTATGTGTCGAAGCTGACGCGGGCTGGGTGCCGCACTATATGTACCGCATGGATCACGCGTACGATCGGCATCGCCACTGGATGACCGGGACCACGCTGTCGAAGATGCCCAGCGAATATTTTCGTGAGAATGTGTACACGACTTTTCAGGATGACTGGGTCGCATTTCAGATGAAGGACATGTGCAACATCCGGCGTCTGATGTGGGCCAACGACTTCCCGCACAGCGACTCGACGTGGCCATGGTCGCAGGACGTGCTGGCCAAGCACACCAAAAATCTGACCGAGGACGAGAAGAACTACATCCTGCACGACAACGCCGCGGAGCTGTATCATTTGAACTGAGGCGCGCGTGATTGCCGTGACCGACGAGGACCGCCGCATCACCAGCGGCGGTCTTCTTTTTGGAGGAAAAGATGCCGAAGCGTCAAGGAGCGAAGGCGGAGCAACCGTTGAAGCAACGAACCTTTGCGCTGCATTGGGGCTCCGGCGTTATCGAGGAGGAGGCTATCGCGGTGGACCAATATCACCGCACGGCGATCCAGCTGCTCAAATTCACCGAAGGCCCGATCGCCGGCCAGCGCGAGGTTCGCTTCTGTTACTATGATCCGCGCGGGCGATTTCAGCGCTCGCCACTGGTAGTCGACGAAGAAATTATCGCGGCGCTCGCTCAAGCCTTGAAGACTACGCCGCGGCTACGTGGAATGCTGAAAAAGCTGGTCGGATAGCCTCGCAAAACATTTTTGCCAGCGCGCGACGGATTCGGGCCTCGGCGCGCGACTAATGAATGCGAACTGAAATGTAATCGAGGCACCGCCAAGTTGGTCGGGCCTCAGAGGCGGTTCGCGGCGGCGTATGCTGAAAGCTGAGCGCAAGCGGTTCGCGCCTGATTATACCGTGAGCGACGAAACCTCGCTGCTGGAGCAACTCCGCCGTGGCAATCCGGCCGCGGCGCATGAGTTCTACGAGCTATACTCGGCGCGCATTCACCGCTTCATCCTGCATGCGCTGGGGCCCGGCAACGAGACTGACGCGGAAGACATTTTGCAGGAAACTTTCATGGCGCTGGCCGAGGCGCTTCCGTTTTTTCGCGGCCAGAGCTCGCTGTTCACCTTTGCCTGCGCCATCGCGCATCGGAAGACGCTTTCGTTCATCCGCACCCGCGCCCGGCGCGGCCAGCTGATGAACGATCACACCACCGAGGTGGTTAGATCGATTATTGAGCCGCGACTCGATCAGGATTTGAAAAATGCGCTGGCCGCGTTGTCTGCGGAACATCGCGAGGTGCTGATTTTGAAATACGTCGAGGACCTGACCGTGAGTGAAATTGCGGGCGTGCTTTCGCTTAGCCAGCATGCGGTGGAATCGCGCCTCGCGCGAGCGCGTAAGGCGCTCAGCAAGGCGCTCGATTAGAGGAAACATGAAAACCCCGAGCGGCGAATTAAAACTTGCGGCGCGTCTGAAAGGGCTCGCGGCGGAAAGGACACCGGCGCCGCGCGATCTGGCATCGCGATTTGCCGCGCGCCTGAGCGAAGTCGCCTCGCAACCCGATGCGGTGCCGATTCGCCTCTGCGGAGAAAAGCTCGAGGCGCGCGCGGAAGGTACTCTGCTGGCGGCCGCGATGAAAAACGGGGTGCGCGT
>Ga0210398_10000947_pt1 | contig 31406 bp, 23 predicted proteins | sample IncBWC4OmetaG_FD_161047 | JGI IMG/M metagenome (GOLD analysis project Ga0210398, IMG submission 161047) | Forest soil microbial communities from Barre Woods Harvard Forest LTER site, Petersham, Massachusetts, United States - Inc-BW-C-4-O | ecosystem: Environmental > Terrestrial > Soil >... | reverse complement strand
GCGGGATGGGTGGAGCGCATCGCGGAGCACGCGGATTGCGGAGGTGGATGGGGCAGGGACGAGCAGCGAACTGGAGCTGAGTCCCAGGGAGGAGCACGGATTTTTGTGGCGGATGAATACGTACTGGAGCTGGGAGGAACGCGATGGCGGGGTGGTTCTGCAGGTGGAGTCGGTCTCGCTGACGCGGGGGATTCCGGTGGGGCTGGGATGGGCGGTGTGGCCGTTTGTAGAGAGCATTCCGCGGGAGTCGCTGGAGTTCACCCTGAAGGCAGCCTGTAGGCGGTAGCCGGTAGCTGTGAAGCAGGAAGCCAGAAGCAGCAGGAAGCAAGAAGCGATCAGAGCAAAGAAAAGGTGACAGGGATGGTTACAGATGCAGCAGTTCGAGATGAGCGTAAGGGGTTTGTGGCGGCGCTGCGGGTGCATCGGTCGCTGACCGGGTCGCTGGAGAAGCGCGCTTTGCAGTGGATGGCCGAGCGGGCGCCGTGGTGGGTGACGTCGGATCAGCTGACGGTGCTGGGGCTGACGGCACAGGTGGGCGCGGGCGTTGGCTATGCGCTGGCGCGGTGGGATCGGCGTGCGCTGTGGATCGTGATCGCGTGCATTGCGTTGAACTGGCTGGGCGACAGCCTGGATGGAACGCTGGCGCGGGTGCGGCGGCAACAGCGGCCGCGGTATGGGTTCTATGTCGATCACATGGTGGATATTTTGGGGGCAACGGCGCTGATGGGTGGGCTGGGCTGGTCGGGGCTGGTGCACTGGCCGATTGCGACAGCCATGTTAGTCGCATTCCTGCTGCTGTCGGGAGAGAGTTATCTCGCGACGTACACGCTGGGGCGGTTTGAGTTATCGCAGGGTTGGTTTGGGCCGACGGAACTCAGGATTTTGCTGATTGCGGGGAATGTGGAATTGCTGCGGAGTCCGTACTCGACGGTTTTGGGGCGACGGTTTTTGTTGTTCGATCTGGGCGGGGCGATCGCGGCGGTGGGGATGGTCGTGATGGTGATTTTCGTTGCGGCACGGCACACGGTGCAGTTGTATCGGCAGGAGCCGCTGCCGTGACGGGTCAGCGTTCAGGGACTGGCCGTCCAGGTGGACGTTGCGCGCGCACGCTGGTGCGGTGGGTGCAATTCAATGCGGTGGGTGCCGCGGGGATGGTGGTGCAACTGGGTGCGCTGGCGTTGCTGAACCGGTGGATGGCAGGGCATTATTTGCTGGCGACCGCGTTGGCGATCGAGGTGACGCTGGTCCACAACTTTATCTGGCATATGCGCTACACGTGGCGGGATCGCGTGGCAGAGGGCGGCGTCTGGGGTCAGATGGTGCGGTTTCAGTTGTCGAATGGCGCTGTGTCGATGGCGGGGAATCTGGCGTTGATGCCGGTGTTCGTGAGCGTTGTGGGACTCTCGGTCGTGGTGGCGAATGGGGTGGCGATTCTTTGCTGCTCGGTGGTGAATTTTTGTTTGGGCGATGGATGGGTGTTCGCGGGCGGGGCTAAGAAATGGTCGTGGCGACGCCGCTCGGAGCCGCTGGCACAAAGCGCGCCAGAAGGCTGGCCAGTCCGGGGTTGAGGTGCAGGATTTTTGTCTCTTCCTGGAAGAGCCGGTGCGGGTCAGAATCGGTCTTCAGCGCATAGCGCAACCAGGAAAGCCGCAGAAGCCAGAGCGCGTGATCCAGATCGTTGCCGGTGCGCATGCGGAAGGTTGTCCAGCCTGAGTCGGGCACCCAGTGGTGTTCTTCGGCGAGGCGGTCCTCGAGGAGCGCATCGCGAAGGGCGCGCGGGAAGGGAATGTCGACGATGCCTCCGATATGGACGTGACCGACTTCGGCGGTATTGAAGCGGAACTCCCGGCCGCCGAATCGATGGGGATGGACGGAAATATTCGGCCATGCCGCGACTTTGTCTTCGAGTGTCTTCTCTGGAGAGCGCATCAGCGAACCTCCGCGTACTCTCCCTTTCGATGGATGGCGGGTGAGGTTCGATTCAGGAGCGTGGCGAGTGTCCACTCAAGCCACTCGCGGGCTTGAGTGGAGATCCAGTTGATCGCGCGCTAATCGCCCTGGTATTTCACGCTGCAGCCGTAGGGGCGGGTGTAGGTGATGGCGACCTGTTGGCCAGCCATGGCTTCGGTGAGGGCCTGGGAGACGTAGTTCTTCGAGTTGGGAATGTCGCTGGGATCGGTGGTGGCATGATCGTCGATGGCGCCGGCGTAGATCAGCTTGCCGGAGGGATCGATCACATACATGTCGGGTGTGGTCTTCGCGTCGTACTGGTGGCCGATGGCGCCGGTGGGATCGAGCAGGGCAGCGGTCGGGTCAGCGTTCACCTTCTGGAGATAGGCGTTCTCGGCGGAGGCGGTCATATAGCCCTGTTCGCCAGGCGCGGAGGATAGAACGGTGAGCCAGACGACTCCTTTCGCGGTCCACTGCTTCTGGAGGTTTTGCATGTTGCCGCTGGTGTAGTGCTTGCGGGTGAAGGGGCAGCCGTTATTGGTCCACTCCAGGACAACGTATTTGCCGCGGTATTCGGAGAGCTTGTGGGTCTGGCCGTGGGAGTCGGTTCCGGTGAAGTCGGGCGCAGGATCGCCGACTTTGACGGCCCAGGCGGAGAGGCTGAGGGCGGCGATCGCGGAGAAGACGGTCAGGGCTTTGCTCAGGGAATGGCGCATGGGGACACCCTCCTTTAAGACAGGCTAGAGTGCTCGGCGTATCGCGTTCAGACGCTGGTACGCGACGCTCCTAATGGGTTATTGGACGCGAGAGAGTGGCGGATTGTCTATTGGTGGCGGGCAAAGAATTGAGCGCATTCATCACAATTCCGGGGGTGAGGACTTCGGGGAGGACGTGGGCGGGGGCGTTGGGGTCGGCGGGGTAAAGGGCGTAGGTGGGGACGCCGCTGCGGCCGAGGGCGGCGAGGGTCCGGGTGATGTCGGGATCCTGGTTGGTCCAGTCGGCGCGGATCAGGACGGCGCCGGAGTCGCGGAGGCGCTGCTGGACGTCGGCGCGATTGAGGATGAGGCGCTCGTTGACCTGGCAGCTCAGGCACCAGCTCGCGGTGAAGTCAATGAAGACGGCTTTGCCCTGAGCGCGGGACTGAGCGACCAGGGCGGGGGTGAAGGGTTGCCAGGTCGTCGCAGGTTGTTCGTTGCCAACGACGCCTGCGACGACGAACGAGCGTGGAGCGGAAAACATGCGAACGCTCCAGATCGGCGTTACGGCAGCCAGGACAAGGAAGACGAGCGCGATGGTGGCTGCCGCGGCTTTGCCGGGCCAGCGGCCGAGGAACCATCCAGCGATGGCGAGCAGGAGAAAGGCGGCGAGGAGACCGGTGAGGGCGGTGGTTCCGGCGATCTGTGCGAAGACCCAAACGAGCCAGATGACCGTCGCGAAGATGGGGATGGAGACGGCCTGCTTGAGGACTTCCATCCATGCGCCGGGTTTGGGCAGGACGCGCGCCCATCCGGGGAAGTACGCGAGGGCGAGGTAGGGCAGCGCGAGTCCAAGGGCGAGCGCGGTGAAGACGGCGAAGCTGACGGCGATGGAATGCGAGAGCGCATAGCCGATGGCGGCTCCCATGAAGGGTGCGGTGCAGGGGGTAGCGACGACCATGGCGAGGACGCCGGTGAAGAAGCTGCCGGCGTATCCCTGCTTTTGCGCGAGTGAACCGCCGGCGCTGGTGAGGGAGAGGCCGATTTCAAACTGGCCGGCGAGGGCGAGTCCGAGGAAGAAAAGGAGGAGGGCCATGAGCGCGAGGAAGGTCGGGGACTGGAACTGGAATCCCCAGCCGAGTTGCTGGCCTGCGGCGCGGAGAATCACGAGGATGGCGACGACGATCCAAAACGAAACGAGAATGCCGAGGGTATAGACCCAGCCATGGGCGCGGAGCTTGTGGCGCTCGTGCTGCGAGGACTGGACGAGGGCGAGGCCTTTGATGAAGAGGACAGGGAAGACGCAGGGCATCAGGTTGAGGAGGATGCCACCGATGAAGGCGAGGCCTGCGGCTCCGAGGATGCTGCCGAAGTCGGTGGGCGGGGCTGCGGTTGTGGATGTTGCGATGGTGCCGGGCGTGGCGTGGATTTCGTAGGCAGTGCCGTCTGGGAGTTCGAGAAGGCCATTGAGTTTTTGCGGAGTGGCCTGGAGGTTTTCGTCTTTGGTCAGGGTGAGCTGGACGCCGTTGGGCGTGGCTTGCGCGGGTTGGGGCGCAGCGTTGGCGATCACCGTTTCATCGAGAGGGAAGAACTGCGCTGAAGACGTCTTCGAGCCGGTGGTGACGTCGAGGAGGAAGCCTTTGGGGGTTGGGCTGAAGGTCGCTGTGTCGGTCGAGGGGAGGGGCTTCGGGAGTTGGCTCTGGAATTTTGCGATGAGGCTTTGCGCGGCGGCGTCCGTTTGGGGCGAGGCGGGCGGTGCGGCGAGTGCGGCGCGTTCGAGACGAAGATCGCCTTTGCCGGGAATGCAGACTTCGCGGCAGACGAGCCAGGTGATGTGCGCGGCGAGCGCGGTCTGCGCATCGGACGGGTTGAAATTTGCAGCGACCTGGACGGGAATGGGGAAGACGACTTCATCCTCGTAGCCGAAATCCATTAGAGGGCCAAGGGGAAGGCGTTTCGGCGGAGGAAATTGCAGGGGAGAGGCAGTGACGCCTGGAGGCAGCTTCCAGTCGGCTGTGGGAGGCTCGCCGGAGTCGCCAGCATTGGTCCAGTAGACGTGCCAGCCGTCTTCCATGCGGAAGTCGAGGCCGGCGGTGAAGGATTGTCCGGGATAGATCTGCGCGGGCGGAACGAGAAGCGAAACGGTGACGTGAGGAGCGGTGAGGGTCGCGTGCGCTTGCGCGGGCGAGCGCTGGGGGAGCGCTGCGAGCAGCAGGATCAGCGAGGCAGCGTAGAGCGCAGAGTGTCGAGCGTAGAGAGAGTGAAAGCGGCGAAGTGGCATCGTACCGTTCTTTAGACTCATTGTAGGCCGCCGTGGGTGCTGCGCAGGAGCAACCGGATTTCCAAAGAACGTGAATTTCCGGCTCCTGCGCTGGATGGCGTGACATTCCGGTGACTTTTTCGCAGGCGTTTGTAGGACAATAGGTCAGAGCCCCACCGGAAAGGACCGGGACCAGCAATTGAGCGCCACCACTTCTTCTTCTGCCGATTTGGTTTCTCCCGTAGTTCGTGCCATCAGCATTGCTCACAGCCCCGATTCGGACGACGCGTTCATGTTCTATGGACTGGCGACGAATAAGGTTCGGGTGAGCGGGCACAAGTTCACGCATGTGCTTTGCGATATCGAGACGCTGAACCAGCGGGCGATCCGCGAGGCGTTCTTCGATGTGACGGCGATTTCGTTTCACGTCTATCCGTACATTCAGGAGCAGTACGCGCTGATGTCGTGCGGCGGCTCGGTGGGTGAAGGGTACGGGCCGATGATTGTCGCGCCGCGGCCGTACAGTCTGGATGAGATCCGCAAAGTGCGGGTTGCGGTGCCGGGGACGCTGACCACGGCGTACCTGGCGCTGAAGTTGTTTGCTCCGGAGATTGAAACCGCGGTGGTGCCGTTCGATCAGATCATCCCCGAGGTGCTGGCAGGGAATTATGCGGCGGGGCTGATCATCCACGAAGGACAGCTCACGTATCCGCGGACCGGGCTATCGCGCATTCTGGATCTGGGCGTGTGGTGGCGCGAGCAGACGGGGCTGCCGCTGCCGCTGGGCGGGAACGCGATCCGCCGTTCGCTGGGCGATGCAACCATGCTGACGGTGACGCAGGCGCTGAGGGACAGCATTCAGTACGGGCTCGATCATCGCGACGAGGCACTGGCGTACGCGATGCAGTTTGGCCGCGATCTGGACACGAGTCTGGCGGACAAATTTGTGGGCATGTACGTCAATGAGCGCACGCTGGACTACGGCGATGACGGACGCAAGGCGATCCGCCAGCTTCTGGCGATGGGCCACGAGCGCGGCGTGATTCCGCATCCGGTCAGCGTGGACTTTGTTGGGTAGACCCCACTCAAGCCAGAAGCGGGCTTGCATGGGGCACCCGCTCAACTGGGCGCACCGCTATTGAGGGCGTGGCACGACCGCGGGTTCCTGCTGAGGCGGGAGAGTTTTTACCGTCGGCTCTTTGCCTGGGGGGAGCGGCTTCTCGGTTGGTTGTTCGCCGCCGGTTCTAATCTTCGCGACGTAATCGGAGAGCTGGACCGCGTTGGCGGCGATGAGTCTGCCTTTGTCATTCAGGGTCAGGTCGAAGACCAGATACTGGCCGGGCGCGTTGCGGTCGGTGAAGACGATGCTGCGCCCGGGGTGTTCTTCAGAGAGACGCAGCAGGGGAGTGGGAGCGCGGGAGAGACCGACTTCGCTGCCGGCATGATTGAGCACATTCGCGTTGCCGTACACGATATCGGCGTAGCAGAGCGCGAGAGCGAGCCATTTTCCGTTGGGGTCGATGGCCTGGGCGGCGATGTCGGCGGGAACGACGCGATTGAAGACGGCAATACTGCGCTCGCTGCCGGTGGCGGAGCGAAACGGCGTCGCATTCCGATAGAGAATGGGAACGACATAGACCCGGCCAGCGCCGCGGGGAACGAGCGCGGTGAAGAGCGAGGCCGATCCACTGCCAAACTGCCTGCGGTAGTGCAGCACCAGCTCGTCAGGCATGGCGGGACAGGAGCTTTTGTCGTAGTCCCACTCGGGAGCCTTGAGGTCATAACCGAAGAAGGCCGCTTCTGCGGTAATCTCACGCTGTTTTTTGCGGATCACCGACGCGTCGGCGGGATCGATCTGCGAAGAAGGCCGATGCTCGAGCTGGAGATACTGGGTCTTGAGCGGGGGCGGAGTGTCGGCGGGCCGGGTCTGCTGCGCAGGGGCCTGGGGTGCGATGAAAGCAGCGGCCGGGGCGAGCAGAGCCATCACGATGGCGAGCGCTGCGCCGCCTGACTTGCGCTTCGCGATTAGCATTCCTTCCCCAATCTAGCAGCAAAACGGGCAGCCACGAGGGCTGCCCGCTGCAGGTCGTGCGACTCGACTAGCGAGCCGCGGGACGATGGGTGGTGCTGTGGTGGACCGGCGCTTTGGGAGCGGCCTTCAGCTCGCCGTCCTTGAGGATGATCATGGGCGGCTTTTGCGTGTAGGAGTCGAAGGTCGCGATGTAAGTGACCTTGTCTCCCTTGGTGGGCGCTGTCTTCAGCGGAGTCTTCATATTGACGGTGAAGTCCGCGGTGTTGGACTGTTGCGCGTCCTGGGTGACGGCGAGCAGCACGCTGTCCGGAGTGGCCGAAACGACGACGCCGGGAATTTCAGCGGTGACGCCGTTCATGACGGACCAGATCGCGGCCTGGTCAGGCGGAGCGCCGTTAGCCAGGATGAATTCTTTGTCGGAGAGCGCCATGTTCTTGAGAGCATCGGAACAGGCGGGTGGGATGGAAGGCGCAGCAGCCGGAGTTGCTGCCTGTGCGGGCGCAGGCGCGGCGGCCGACGCATCGGCAGGAGCAGCACCCGGGGTCGTCGGAGCCGACGGCGGCGGGGCCGGCGTTACACCGGTGCAGCCGGCGGTGGTCACGATGGCCTGGTGAGCCAGATCGGCAGGTGACGGCGGAGGCGGAGCCGGGGTCGGGTTGTACGAAGACGGCGGGAAGACATTCGCCGGGGTTCCAGCCAGTTGCTGAATCTCAGCAAAGCCCTGTGGCGGGGTGGCATTGCAGGCCGCATCGTTCTGCGCGCAGTGATACTTCTTGTACCAATACTCGGCGGCATTCTCGATGGTGGCTTTGTAGGGCGGCTGGGCAAACTGAGCGGCGCGGGTGAGGAACCAGATCGCATCCTTGATGTCTTTGGGATCCTCGCTGAGGTAGGCGTTGCCCAGATTGTACGTGTCGACGAGGGCCGGACCTTTGGTGGTGTCGGCGGGATCCTTGTAAGACTGGAGCTCTTTGGTATAGGCGTCGATTTCGTCTTTGGCGTCTTTCTTATTCAGATCGTCGGCGGCGATCACGCTGTAGAAGGTGGGAGTGGAGAGATCCTTCACCTTGTCATAGTCCGCCTGGCTCATGCAGGGATCTTTGGGAGCGTTGAGGCCCTTCTCTGCCTCGGCAGAGGCATCATCGAGGAGCTGTTGCTTATTCGAGGCGTTGGCGGGCTGATTGGCCTGCAGGTTTTCGAGGTAGACGACGGCGAGGTAAGCGCGCAGGTTATTGGGATCGGCCTGCAGGAGCCGCTTGGCGGCGTCGAGCATTTTGGGGGCGTTCTGGGCGGCCTGGTAGGAGGCCATCAGGGCCTGGAGCATCTCAGTTTTGGCGACGCTGTTGGGATACTGCTGGAGGAAGGCCTCGATCGCTGCGGCTTTGGCGGTGGGATCGGACTGACTGGTGGCGTTGGCGTAAGCGTTATACTCCGCCGCATCTTTGATGGTGATTCCGGCGCAGCCGTTCGCGGAACCCTGGGCGGCCTGGCCGTCAGCGCCCTGAGCGAAGGCAGGCAGAGAGGCAAGGCCGATGGAGCCAAGGCCCACCAGCGCAATCGAGACAAAAGCAAGCTTCTTCATTCAACGCTCCTGGGAGAATTCGTGTGATTCAAATCTTCAGAACTCGGGCGACGGGCAGGCCAATCAGATTGGACGCAGCCATTCTGTCTACGTCATCGGCGAACCGCGCTGCAGCGATGCTGGATTATAAAAATCAATCTGACGAACTGACAAGTTAACAGACTGGGCACTAGACCAGTCCGGTGATTGGGATGCCGCCTGTTCCGGTGGTGTTGACCACTGGATACAAAGAGCAAGATTACACGAGCTTTCGTAAAAACCGCGGGGAAATTTCTGAAAAGTGCCGCGTGGCGGGGAAATCCTGGCGCCGGGTGTCGCGGAATGGCGCAGGGGTCATCAGCGGGAGGATTGAATGAGGCGGATGCGGGTGGTGAAGGACCGGCCGAGCGGCTGAGAAAAGGTCAGATACTGCGGAGAATCGACATTGTTGTAGACGATGTAGGGGTCGGCGCGCCCGGTGATATTGTCCGCGACGCCGCGCAGACCGAAGTATTTTCCGCGGAAATGGAAGCGCCATTCGAGTCCAGGGCTGAAATCGAAGTAGTCGGGAAAGCGATGGGAGCCGGCGGGGCCCACGAGCTGGTTATTGGCGTTGATGGAATCGAAGGGAAAACCGGAATGCCAGTCCGCGGTATAGACGAAGTCCCAGTTTTTGTGGATGGACGGCATCCAGGGCGCCCAGGCGGGGAGCCAGCCCCAGGAGAGGATGCGATTGGGGATATCGAAGAAGAGAGGGCCGCTCTGCTGCGGACCGAGGATGGGGAGGGTGGGGTTGTAGTCGAGGGCGGAGTTGGTGATGGCCGAGGAGTGGGTGTAGGAAGCGAAGAGCGCGTAGTTGCCGGAGAAATTGCGGCGCGCATCGATCTCCGCAGAATAGTAATGGTCCTGGCGATGGTTGGTCAGAAGATCATTGCCGGACAGGGCGCCGGAGCCGCTCTGGTTCGCGTAGACGAATTCGTCGCTGAGGTGCTTCTGCAGGAAATTGACGCCGAGGTAGATCTGGGCAGGAATTTTCTGCTGGGCTCCGATGCTCCAGTTCAGGGCGTGGGCTTCGTGCAGCGAAGCGTAGTTGGCGGTGAAGGTGGTTTCAAGGGGCGGGCCGGTGGGGGTGGTTCCATCGGCGGCGTAGTAGGTGTCGTAGCGGATGCCGGCTAAGGCGCGGGTGAGGTATTCCAGCTGGGTGTGCTCGTAGTATTCACCGATGCCGCCGGTGAACTTCGTGGTGCTCTCGGCGCCGGGTGGGGAGTAGTTGAAGGCGATGCGCGGAGAGAACAAGGGCCGGCGGATGATTTCGTCCCAGTCATAGCGAAGGCCGGGTTCGACGAGGAGGCCGGTGACGGGTTTCCAGCGATCTTCGACGTAGGCGCCGAGCTGGAGATTGTCGCGCGCGAAGGGCGCGAAGGTGGGAAAGGTGCTGAGGCGAGAGAGGGTGCGATCCTCACGCAGATAGCTGATGGGGGCGAAGGCCTCGTATTCGCTGAAGCCGATGTGATCGGCATCAAAGCCGGCGCGGAACTGATGGGCCCCGTGCCAGTTCCGCGGAGGGAAATAGACGTCGGTGTAGCCTTCGATGCGCTGGGAACGGGTGGTCTGGGTTTCGAAGTTGCTTCCGGTGGAGAGTTCGGGAGTCAGCTCGAAGGGTGTGGTTCCGTGGGGCTCCCACCCTTCGCGATAGCGCATGACGCCGAAGCCGCCATCGAGCATGACGCCGTTTTTAAAACTGTGCTGATCGCGCGCATAAGGAAGCCAGGCGATGATGTCGTGATTGTCGGTGCTTTGCTGCGGAGTGATGGCGGAGATGCCTTCGTAGGGCGAGTGATAGTCGTTGAAGAGCAGACCGGTGCTGAGGCTGTTGTGGGAGCCCAGACTCTGCTGGAACTTGAGGAGGTTGCTGCCGCGGACGAGGTTGTCGGTGTCGGCATTGGAGGGAAGTTCGGGAATGTAGATCTGGCTGTATTGGGTGTCGATGGCCTCGAAGAACCAGGCCTGGTTGCGGACGATGGGGCCGGAGAAGGTGAAGCGCGGCTCGAAGGTGTCAAAGCGGATGCCGTTGAGATTGCGGAATGAGGGAACGAAGTTGGTGGCATCGTAGCGGAACTTGTTGTCGCCGGTACCGGTGGTGAAGGCGATGACGCCGCCGGTAGCGCGGCCGTATTGGACCGGGTAGCGGGTGGTTTCCGTGTCGATGGATCGCACCGCGTCGGTATTGAGGCGCAGGTCGAGCGTGCCGAAGATGGGGTTGCGAATGTCAAAGCCGTCGAGGGTGTCGAGGGTCATATAGGTTTCGGCGCCGGCGACATGGACCTGGCCGGAAGAATCGGCGATGATGCCGGGCGTGAAGGGCAGCAGATTGCGGATGTCGATGTTGGTTGGGTAGGGAATGTTGACGATCTCCGGCACATCCATCGCCTTTTGATCGGAGATCTGCTCGGTGTCAATGCCGGGGGCGGAGGCGTTGACGTTGACCTGCTGCTGAATGAGCTCTTCGCGGGCGAGGGTAATGCGCAGAGTCTTTTGCTGCGGGTCGAGGTCCTGCGCGGTACTGAGATAGTAGCCGCGCTTTTCGATGCGGAGCTTGTAGAGCTGGTTCTGGCGGGGAACGAAGCTGCAGCGGCCGGCATAGTCGGTGGCGAGGTGCAGGGGGGGATGGTTCGGTTCTTCGACGGTGACTTGTGCGGCAGGGACGGCAACGCTGTTTTGATCGAAGACGGTGAGAGTGACGGTGTTGACGGGCTGGGGGGTGATGCGCTGCGGGGGCCGAGCCTGCGCGAACCCCGGAGCAGCGGCGCAGGCAGCCAGCAGAACGGCGAGGATGGACATTCCACGTTGCGGACGTGGCATGAGAGTGAGGTGCAGATGTTTGGACGCGCGAACAGCACGGATGCGCGACCGTGATTCTCCTGTCATCCTGCCGTCATGCGGCTCGGACCAAAGAGAGGCTTTCTTCATCTTCCGGTTCGGTTATGATGCTGTTCCTTTCGACGGCGGTGGTCAATGCCTCCTCGGCAATCAGGATTGCCGCACAGGTGATGAACGGGAGCAGCTCGCCAAAGATGCGGGTTTCGACGAGCAGCCCCCAGATGGTCATGAGCGCATACCAGACGGGGATGGCCCAGATCCAGATGCGCAGCTGCGGGTCGGGTATCTTCCTGCGGAAGAGGATGAGGAAGGGAAGCAAATAGCCGAAGGCGGAGAGGAGCTGCGGGTAGTAGCGGAGATGCGAGAGGTAGGTCCAGTTCCAACTCAGGCGCGGGTAATACTCCGAGACGTTGCTGCGAAAGAGATGGAAGACGAAGAAGTGCCAGGCGGTCCAGTAGGCGAGCATCAGCGCTGCAGGAATGGCGACGCTGGGCTCGAGGGCACGGCGCCACTGGAAGCGCGACGGGAGCGGAGAGGGGACGAGCGAGAGCGCGTCCGACCGGAGCGGCGGCGCGGTTGCGCTGGGCGCGCGGACGCAGGCGCTGAGGAGGAAGAAGGGAACCAGCAGCAGGGTGGTTTCGCGATTCCAGGTGGCGACGGCGAACAGGGCGACCAGCAGCAGGGTGGATTTGCGGAAGTAGATGAGGTAAAGCCCGAGCGCGAAGAACATGAGGCTGGGCAAGTCATAGACGAAGCGGAAGTTTTGGACCGCATGCAGGATGTAGGTGACGGTGCAGAGGACGAGAAAGAACGGATAAACCAGCCAGCCCAGCAATTGCCGGCGGCTCGCGGCCTGGTAGATGCGCAGGGTCGCCCATCCTGCGATGAGCACGCAGGGAAGATCAAGATACAGTTCCAGAACGCCGCCCGGTCCAATGCCTCGGGGAAAGAAGTAGTTGTCGGCCGACCAGCTGGATGCGTGGCGGAGCATGAAGGGGCTTTCCAGAGCCCAGCGAAAGAGCGGCGCCAGCAGCAGGCGGGTCTGGAAAGGAAGCCGTTCGTAGCCGTGTGCGAAACGAAAGAAGTCAATATAGGGATGGACGAGGAACAGGTAGCAGCCGATGAACTGCACGGTCATCAGCAAATAGAGGAAGCGCAGGGCAGCGCGCGCCAGCGACGACTTGCGGCGGGAGAATCGGGCCCTTAACTGCATCGTCAACATTGGATGGTTGGATGCGGGTACTGATGTGACTTCGGGGAGGGGGAGAAAGGGCGGCAGGCTTTGGCGCAGGGAACCAGCGCGGATGCGGGTTTGAGCTTATTTTCACTTGCGGGTGAGAGCGGTTGGGACTACGGTTAACGCATCTGGCATTCTCCGCGGCGCCGAGCGTCGCTTACATCCTGGGAAGTTGGCAGTCGCGCCTAACAGTTGGGTTTGGTCCTCCTTATCCACAAGATGTTGGGGTGCTTCTGTTGACCATGCCGCAGACGGGCGATACAGTCGTTCCTAACGGCTCGGTACGGCCTTCTCTTTCTATGGTTGAGGAGTGATGTCACCCCCATGTTGAAGCTGAAGAAGATTCAGATCCTGGGCTTCAAGTCCTTTTTCGACCGCACCGAGGTGCAGCTTCCCGGCCAGGGAATTGCCATCGTGGTGGGGCCGAACGGTTGCGGCAAGTCGAACATCCTGGATGCGGTGAGCTGGGTTCTGGGCGAGCAGAGTGCCAAGAGCCTGCGCGGCGGCAAGATGGAAGACGTCATCTTCGCCGGGACGCGCGAGCGCAAGCCGCTGGGCATGGCCGAGGTGTCGCTGACCCTGGTCGACCCGGACGCCTACGAGGGTCCGCTGCCTGGCGAGCCGGAAGTGGTCATCGATGAGGCCAATCCGGATTGGGACGAAGAGAAGATGCGCGCGGAGCGAGCTGCCGAGGTCGATGAGATCATCGCGGAGACGCAGCCGGGCGTGACTCTGGACGAGTCGGGTCAGGTGATCGAGGGCGAGGCCGCGCCGGAGAATACGGAGCCTGCCGAAGGTTCGGCTGCGGTTCCGGCTGTGGTGCTGAAGATTCGCCGGCGGAAATTCAACCGCACGCCGCAAAAGGGCGAAATGGTAGTGACGCGGCGGCTGTTCCGCACCGGAGACAGCGAGTATTTGCTGAATGGAAAGCTGTGCCGGCTGCGCGACATTCAGGACATCTTTATGGGCACCGGCCTGGGGCCGGAGTCGTACGCGATTATCGGGCAGGAGCGGATTGGGCAGCTGCTCAGCTCGCGGCCGCACGATCGGCGGGCGATCATCGAAGAGGCTGCGGGGATTACGCGCTTCAAGACGAAGAAGCGGCTGGCGGAGCTGCGGCTGGAGCAGGCGAAGCAGAATCTGGCACGCGTGAATGACATTTTTGAAGAAGTGACGCGGCAGATGGCGTCGCTGAAGCGGCAGGCGGCCAAGGCGGAGCGCTACGCGAAGCTGCGTGACGAGATGCGCGAGAAGCTGAAGGTCGTCCTCGCGAGCAAGATTGCGGAGATGGATGGACGGCAGTCGGCGCTGGAAGCGGAGATTCGAGAGCTGACGGCGCGGATCGATGCGGGGGCGGAGCGCGTGGGGGCGCTGGATGCCGAGCACGCAGCCCTGATGGAGCGGGGCTATCAGCTGGAAGATGCGGCGAAGGAAGCCGAGGCGCTGGCGAACCAGCGTGCCGTAGAAATTGAGAGGGCGGACGCGCGGCATCAGACGAATCAGGAACGCATTGCGGAGCTGGACGCGCGGATGGCGGCGGCGCAGGGCGAGCTGGAGGGGGCTGCGGAGCATCTGCGCGGGATGATGGCGGAGCGCGACGCGCAGCGGAGTTTCCTGGAGACGGCAGCGTCGGAGACGGCCGAGGCTCGCGAGCGCACGCGGCAGAAGCAGGAGGCGATGCGAGCGGCGGTCACAGCGGTTGCGGCAGCCGAGCAGGAGTCAGAGGGAGCGCGGCGGCAGGCGGCGCAGCTGCTGGCGCAGGTGAGCCAGGCGCGTGGACAGATCTCGCAGGGTGAGGAGTCGCTGGCGTCGCTGCAGCGCGAGGCGGAGCGGCTGGGTGTGGAGATGGAGGCGGCACGGCGCGATCTGGAGTCGCTGGGTGCGGAGCGCGGGCAGATTTCGCTGACCTTCGAGTCGGTGACCGACACGCTGCATCGCGTGGAAGCAGAGATTGCGTCGCTGCGCGGCGAGATGGAGGCGGGGCGTGCGGATGAAGAGTCGGCGCGACGCCATGCCGATCAGCTGCGCGCGGAACATGCCACGCTGAGCGGGCGATGCGCTTCGCTGGAGGCGCTGATTCGGGAACACAGCTATTCCACCGACACGGTGCGGAAGCTGTTTCAGTCGCACTCGCTGGGGGGCGGGCTTGCGCCGGTGGGAACGCTGGCCGATTTTCTTGAGGTGAACGGCGAATACGAGAGCGTGGTCGACGAGTTTTTGCGCGATGAGTTGAATTACATCGTCGTGAAGAGCTGGGATTCCGCCCATGAAGGGGTACGTCTGCTGAAAACGGGCGTCGACGGGCGCGCCACGTTCCTCGTGCATCCGGAGGACGCGCAGGCGAAGTTTTCGTTTGCGGGGGACGACTCGATTCCGCGGCACAATACGGCGCAGACGATCGTTCCGCTGAAGAGCTGCATTCGCGTGCTGGACGGGTTTGGGCGGTCGCTGGAAGCGATTTTGCCGAAGCTGCGCGAGGGGTATGTTGCGCCGGATTCGGAGACGGCGCGGTCGCTGGCGCTGGAGAATCCGTCGGCATTTTTCCTGTCGCCGACGGGCGAGTGCTTCCACAACGTGACAGTGACGGGCGGCAAGCCGGGCGCCGAGGGGCCACTGGCACTGAAGCGCGAACTGCGCGGGTCGCAACAGAAGCTGGGGGAGATTGAGCGCGAACTGGGGCAGGCGGAGATGCGCGTGGCGACCCTGGCGAAGATGCTGGCGGATTTGACGAAGACACTGGATGCGAAATCGGAAGAACGCCGCGTCGCCGAACGCGAGAGCGCGAATCAGAGCGCGGCGCTGCGGCAGATGGAGATGGAGGTCCAGCGGCTGGAGCGGCGGCTGCAGGAGTGGACGCTGGAGAGCGAGCGGAATCGCGATGCGCGCGCGGCGAAGGAGACCTATCTCGAGCAGCGGCGCGAGGAGGCGGTGCGGCTGGAGAGCGAGCATCAGACGGCGGAAGCCGGGATTGAGGCTCTGCAGCGGTCGGTCGCGGATTTGCGGGCGAGCCGGGATCTGGCGCAGCAGGAAGCGGCGCAGCTTTCGGCGGAATTAGCGGGCCTGGAAGAGCGAAGCCGCGGGGCGGAGCAGGCGTTTGCGCGCATCGACCGCATGTATCGCGAACTGGAAGCGCGGGTGGCGCAGATCACGCAGCAGCTGGCCGCGGCGAAGGCGGAGCAGGAACAACGCGGGCGCGAGAACGAGCAGCTGGTGGCGACACGACAGGGTCTGATCGAAGCGAAGGAGACGGCGCAGAAGGCAGCAGCGGAGGCGCACGAGCAGATTGTGACGCTGCGGGCCGATATTGCGGCGATGGAACTGGATTTGAAAGCGCTGCGGACGGAGATCGATGCCCAGCGTGAGGCGCGGGGAACGTGCGGAAATCAGGCGGCCACGCTGGCGGCGGAATTGCGGCATGTGGAGGAGGCTTGCGTTGCGGATCTGAGCCTCGAGGCGGCCGTGCTGCGCGGGGATGAGACGCTGGTGCGGATTGAGGATGAGGTTCTGGTGGCCGAGGATCAGGCGTGCCGCGAGATGAAGCAGCGGCTCGAGAACATGGGCCCGGTGAACATGATGGCGCTGGAAGAATACAACGAGACGGCGCAGCGGCACGAGTTCCTGGAGACGCAGCGCAAGGACCTGATCGACTCGATCGACAACACGCAGTCGACGATTAAGGAGATCGACGAGATTTCGCGGACGAAGTTCGACGAGGCTTTCGTGCGGATCAACGAGAACTTCAGCGCGACGTTTGGGAAGCTGTTCGGCGGCGGGCAGGCATTCATGCGGCTGACCGACGAGGAGAACATTGCCGGCAGCGGGATCGATATCGTGGCGCAGCCGCCAGGCAAGAAGCTGCAGAACGTACTGCTGCTTTCCGGTGGTGAGAAGGCGCTGACGGCGTTGTCGCTGCTGATCGGGATCTTCCTCTTCCAGCCGAGCCCGTTCTGCGTGCTCGACGAAGTGGATGCGCCGCTGGATGAGACCAACGTGGGGCGGCTGGCCGATATGCTGCGCGGCATGGCGGAAGAAACGCAGTTCGTCATCGTGACGCACTCGAAGCGGATGATGGTGGCGGCGGACATGATTTACGGCGTGACCATGCAGGAGCCTGGCGTATCGAAAGTGGTGAGTGTGCGGCTGGGCGGGGTAGAGCACGCGGCTGGGCGCGGTGCGAGGCAGCTGGCGACCGCATAGCGGACAGCGTTCAGCGGACAGGATGTCCCGGTCGATGCTGGATTTCGCGGCCTTGTGGTTGGCCGGAGAATCGGCTGCCGTCGAAAACCAGATTTCCTCGCACATATGTAGCTTTCACTGTGCCGAATAGCTTCTCGCCGACGTAGGGGGAGATGGCATGGCGGGTGTGCAGCTGCTTTTCTGTCACGGTGACGGTCTCGTCTGGATCGAAAATTACGAAGTCGGCGTCGTAGCCGGGAGCGATTTGGCCTTTGCGTCCGTCGAGGCCGCCTAAATGTGCCGGTTGCTGTGACATGAGACGGGCGAGGTCGGCCAGCGTGAAGCGGCGCGCGCGGATCCCAGTCCAGACGACCGGCAGGGCCACGGAAACGCTGGCGATGCCACCCCAGGCCTTCTGGAAGTCACCGGTGTCGCGGCATTTCATCGCCTCCGGACAGGGGGAGTGGTCGGTGGCGATGAGGTCGATCACGCCTTCGCGCACGGCATCCCAAAGTTGCTCACGGTTCTCGGCACTGCGGATGGGCGGCGCGCATTTGTGCAGGGTGCTGCCGTCGCGGATGTCCTCGGCGGCGAAGTGCAGGTAGTGCGGGCAGGTTTCAACCGTAAGAGGTATGCCTTCTTGTTTGGCTCGGCGGATTTCGGGCAGGGCCAGCGCGGTGACGAGATGGACGATGTGGAGGCGGCAGCCGTATTCGCGGCAGAGGCGGATCATGAGGCGGATGGCTTCGAGTTCGGCTTCGTCGGGGCGGGAGCGGAGCCAGGTTTCGTAGCGGCGCCAGTCAGCTCCCGTTAATTCGGAAGCGGAGCGGTCGAGAACTTCGGGGAATTCTGCATGGACCAGCAGCGGCAGGCCAGTCCGGGCCAGGTGCGGCGCGGCGGTGCGAAGCTCGGCTTCGTCGACGCGGAAGAATCCATCGATGCCGGGTTCGGCGAGGAAGCACTTGAAGCCGCGAACGCCAGCGCGGGCGAGGGGCTCGATGTCAGCAGCGTTGTGACCGGAGACGCCGCCCCACGCGGCCCAGTCGACGAAGCACTGGCCTTCGGCGGCTGCTCGTTTGGCTTCGAGTGCGGTGACGGTGGTGGTCGCGGGGAGGCAATTGAGCGGCATGTCGATGAGGGTTGTGTAGCCGCCGGCGGCTGCGGCGCGCGTCGCCGTTGAGAATCCTTCCCACTCGGTGCGGCCGGGTTCGTTGATGTGGATGTGGCTGTCGACGAGGCCGGGCAGGAGCGCGCCTTTGCACTGCACGACGTGGCAGGCCGGCGGAATTTCAGATTGATTGCAGAGGCCGGTGATCCTGCCGTCGTCGACCAGGACCGCGCCGGGACGGATGCCGCCGGGTGTGACGATTTGCGAAGAGACAAAGGCTTCGGGCATGCGGGCGGACGATTTGGCGCGAACTGCGCGCACTCGTGTATTCCTTATGTAGACCATTTTGACAGGTGACAAGATGAGCGAAACGATTTCCGCGCCGACGAATTCCGAAACCCGGGGGACGCTGACCTCGCAACAGGTCGTGGAGCTGACGAAGAAGCTGAACTACGGGACATGGCGGTTCCAAAAAACATGGAACCCGATGCACATCGCCGATGCCGAGGGGTGCTACTTCACGGATGGGGCGGGCAAGCGGTATCTGGATTTGTCGGCCCAGTTGATGTGCGTGAACCTAGGGCACAAGAATCCGGCGGTGATCAGGGCGATTGCGGAGCAGGCGGAGGCGCTGGCGTACGCATCGCCGGCGTATGCGACCGAGGCGCGGGCCGAGCTGAGCCAGCTGTTGCTGGAAGTGTTGCCGGAAGGGCTGACAAAGTTTTTCTTCACCACATCGGGGACCGAAGCGAACGAGGCAGCGTTCAAGATTGCGCGCATGTATACAGGGAGGACGAAAATTGTGGCGCGCTATCGGTCGTATCACGGATCGACGGCGGCCTCGATTGCGGCGACGGGCGAGCTGCGGCGGTGGGCGATGGAGCCGGTGGGCGGCAAGGCGCAGGGGTTCCTGTTTGCGCCGGAGGTGAACTGCTACAAGTGCCCGATCAAGCACACGTATCCACAATGCGGCATTGCCTGCGCGGAGTATCTGGAGCACATTATCCGCAACGAGAGCGACGTGGCGGCGGTGATCGTGGAGCCGGTGGTGGGGACCAACGGGGTGCTGGTGCCTCCGAAGGAATACATGCCGATGCTGCGCGATATTTGTAACCGACACGATGTCTTATTGATCGCCGATGAGGTGATGAGCGGCTGGGGACGGACGGGCGAGTGGTTCGCGATGGACAACTGGGGCGTCAAGCCGGACATTCTGGTGACGGCGAAGGGCATTACGTCAGCCTACGTGCCGCTGGGGTTGTGCGCGACGACGGAGAAGATTGCGGCCTACTTTGACGATCATTATTTTTCGCACGGGCACACGTATGAGGCTCACCCGATCACGCTGAAGCCGGCGGTGGCGACGATCCACGAGATGCAGCGGCTGGATCTGGTGAAGCGCGCGAAGAGAATGGGGGCATATCTGGAACCAAAGCTGCGGGCGCTCGAGACAAAACACAAGTCGATCGGGGAGGTGCGTGGGCTGGGGCTGTTCTGGGCGTTGGATCTGGTGAGGAATCGGGCGACGAAAGAGGCCTTCAACACGATGCAGGACAAGGTGGAGGGCAAGCCTGCCATGGTGGATAAGGTGGTGGCGGACATGCTGCAGCGTGGCGTGTCGGTGCAGGGCTGGGTAAGCCATCTGGTGATTGCGCCGCCGCTGATCGTGGAAGAGAAGGATTTGGATTTTGCGGTCGAGGCGCTGGATGGGGCGCTGGCCATTGCCGATGCGGAAGCCGCGGGATAGCGGGCAACCTCACCGCAGAGGGGGCTACACCCTAGTGTTTTAGGGTGTGGGCTGCCTGCACGATCAGCGCCGAGATTCCGTTCCACGCGATCTGCACACCGATGCAAAAAGTGATGAACGATATGATGCGGATGATTCCATTGATCGTCCCGGGCGCACCTGCTTTGGCCAGTTTCGGCGCGTAGGCATAGCACGCGTAGACGCACGCCGTGACGACCACGACCGCCGCAGAAATTCCTACGTGCGCCAGGAGGTTCGCCGTCAGCGTCGTCCGCGCAGCGTGGGCGCTCAGGGTCAGCATGGTGACTACCGTCGCCGGCCCTGAGGTAATCGGAAACGTGAAGGGATAGAAGACCTTCTCGATGTACTTACCTTCGCTGACAGGCGCCTTCGGGGGCATATCCTGGAGGCGCGGCTCCGGATCGGGCCGATTCAGACCCGACCATCCGATGCCACTGATGACGATGCCGCCGGATACTTCGACAATCGGGATGGAGATGCCAAAGAAACGCAGGATCGCGGAGCCCGCGGCTTCGACAATCAGCAGAAAGATGATGTTGTCGATGGAAATGCGCCAGGCCAGGTTGCGATAAACGGGCAGAGGCGCGTCGCCTACCAGCGGCAGAAGCACCAGGGCCGAGCCCACAGGGTTCACCATGGGCAGCAAAGCGCTCAGTGCGATCAGGAAGCTCGTCCAGCTCTGCAAGCGATCACCACTCTGCCGATAGGGGTTGCGTGTGCACCGGAAGGGGCGAGCCCGGCTTCCCCAGTGAACTCGTGAAGCGGGCGAGCCCTCCGGCTCCAGGATCATACCGGAACTGTCGCTCCAGGATAATCAGCGGTGCTTGATGAACTCCCCATTTTGCAGCTCGGTCATGGCCTGGCGGAGTTCGGCCTGGGTGTTCATGACGATGGGGCCGTACCAGGCGACGGGCTCTTCGATCGGTTTGCCGGAGACGAGGAGAAAGCGAATGCCCTCGGGGCCGGCCTGGACCTGAATTTCATCGCCGCGATCGAAGAGGACGAGCGAGTGGTTGGTCGCGTCGTACTCGGGTTGCGCATTCGGGTCGACACCGGATTCGGTCAGCACCGCCTGCGGGTCGGAGGCATCGCGGAAGGTGCCGGAGCCGGCAAAGACGTAGGCGAAGGCGTTGCGCGTGGTCTCGACCTTGAGCCGCTTCCGCTTGTTGGGCGGAACGGAGACGTCGATGTAATTGGGGTCGGCGGCGACGCCTTCAACGGGACCGCGCTTGCCCCAGAATTCGCCACAGATGATGCGGGCGGTGGTGCCGTCGTCCTCGGTGACTTCGGGGATCGCGGCCGAGGGAATGTCCTGGTAGCGCGGGTCGGTCATCTTGAGCTGCGCGGGCAGGTTGGCCCAGAGCTGGAAGCCGTGCATGCGGCCCTGCGGATCGCCCTTGGGCATTTCCTGGTGGAGGATGCCGCTGCCGGCGGTCATCCACTGGACGTCACCCGCAGTCATCTTGCCCTTGTTGCCGAGCGAGTCGCCGTGCTCGACGGAACCGGCGAGGACGTAGGTGATGGTTTCGATGCCGCGGTGCGGATGCCAGGGGAAACCTTTGAGATAGTCCTCGGGATGCTCATTGCGGAAGTCATCGAGGAGGAGGAACGGGTCGAAGTCTTTGGTTTTGCCGAAGCCGAAGGCGCGCTGGAGGCGGACACCTGCTCCTTCAAGGGTTGGTTTGGTCGACAGAATTTCTCTCACTGGTCTCAGTGACATGGTGTATTTCCAATCTGGTCTGGGGGGTGGTTTTGGGACCATTTGATTAGATTCGTGGGGTGCAGAAACGATTCGGTGCCGGGGACGCGCCTCCAGCCGGGCGCGGGACTGACCGTCCAGGCATCCGGGGACGCGCCTCCAGGCGGACCCCTTGCGGCTCGGAACTGAAAGACGCCGGACCGGCGGCTGGGGGATTCGGCTAATATGGCGCTGAAAAAGGGGATGGCGCCGAGGGGGTGGAGATGAAGCGGGAATCCGAGGATGCGCTGGTCGAATTACGCGATGTGCTGGTGGAGACCTACGCGGTGAATGACGCGATGAATCAGCAACTGCTGCGGCATTTGGATCCCCGGGCGTGGCGGGCTCGGGCGCCGGAAGCACAGGGCCGGGGTGGGCGCACGATCGCGGCGATCTTTGCGCATCTGCACAACAGCCGTCTGAATTGGCTGAAGCATAACGCTGTGTACCTGAAGATTCCGGCGCCGCTCAGTCCGGACCGATGCACGATGAAACAGGCTGCGACGGCGTTGAGCAAAAGCGCCGAGCAGTGCCTGAGGATGCTGACGGATGCGTTGTCGATGGAGGAGGGGCGGCGGGTGAAGAAGTTCTCGCGGGGAAGCTGGACGAGGACCTGGCCGGCCGGGGGAACGATGTTCGCATACATGTTCTCGCATGAGGCGCATCATCGGGGGCAGGTTTTGATGCTGGCGCATGCGGTGGGGTATCGGCTGCCCCCCGCCGCCTGGGGCGTGATCTGGCAGTGGGATCGGCTTTGGAAAGAGCGGGGGTTCGAGACGAGGCCACGGTGAGGAGCGAGCCCGCTGAAGTCAACCGAAGGCGTGCATGCGGTCCCCAGCAGAAGGCACGCGGTCAGGCGGCCAGTTGCGGCGCCAGCAGGAGGGTGCCGAACTCGGGGCCGTGGCGGAGGAGGAAGGTGGGCAGGGCAAGTTCGCCGACGTGGACGGCGAGGAGTGCCCGGAACAGGGACGGGCGCGCGGCGAGAGCGCGGAGGGTTCGGTTGCGCAGGCCGGGACGGCGGTCGAGGACGAGCAGAACCGAGGCCATGCGCTGCGGCAGGGTGAGGGTGGCGGCATGGCGGGATGCGTAGAGGGTGAGGTTGCCGGCCGCCAGTGAATCGGCGAGGAGAAGCGCCTGGCGAAAGCCGAGAACGAGGCCTTCGCCGGTAATGGCGTCGACGGAGCCGGAGGCATCGCCGATGAGCGCGATGTTGTCGCGGGTCACGCGGCGGAGGCGGCGGGTGAGGGTGAGGGCGCCTCGTTCGGCGCTGATGGCGGTTGCGTTGCGGAGCCTGTCGCGCAGGGTTGGGATGGCGGCGAGAATCTGGTTGAGGCGAACGCCCTCCTGGCGGGTCATGGCGGAGACACAGATTTCCTCGGGGCCGATGGGGGTGATGTAAGCCTGGCCGAGGGGACCCCAGTGGACTTCAACATGACGACTCTCTGACTCGGTGGTTCGGGGACAAATTCGGTAGTGGGCGCGGAATCCGAAGCGGCGGCTGCGGAGGTGGGCGGAGTCGAGATCGGCCCATGTGCGGACGCGGGATGCGGTGCCATCCGCGCCGATGAGCCAGCGATACGCGAGGCTTTCTCCGGCGACGCTTGCGGGCTGATGGGCATTGAGGACCACTGGAGCATTCCAGGAAAAGCGGACTCCGAGAGCGGACGCGCGGTCGAGCAGGAGGCGATGCAGAGTGGTACGGCGGACGCCGATGCCGCTGCCACTGGAAAAGTCGGCGGAGACGCGGGCCTGGTCGGAGGCGAAAGTGATGCCGGTGAATTCCGCGCCGTGATGCGGTTCGAGATGGACGCCGAGCTGGATAAGGGCGCGGTGGGATTCCGGCATCAGGCCTTCGCCGCAGGGTTTGTCGATGGGCGGGCGGAGAGCGTCGGCGACGAGGACATCGGCGCCGCGCTGGCGCAGGGCAATGGCAGCGGCCAGGCCGGCGGGTCCTCCGCCGACGATGAAGACGTCACAGGAAGGGTGACCTGAAATCATGCTCACCATTCGAGGAGGAGCATTTCGGCGCAAAAGCCCGGGCCCATGGCGGCGAGGATGCTGCGAGTTCCTGGCGCCGGACGGCGGTGCTTCATGATTTCGTCGAGGACCACGAGGACCGAAGCGGAGGAGAGATTGCCGACGCGGCGCAGGGCTTCCCAGGAGACATCGAGGTCTTCGCGGGAGAGGCCAAGGGCTTCGGCGGTGGCTTCGAGGACTTTGGGACCGCCGGTGTGCATGATCCAGGAACCGATATCAGCGCGAGTGAGATGGTGTGCGGCGAGGAAAGTATCGACGTTGCGGCCGAGGTTTTCGACGACGACTTTGGGGACGTCGGGGGAGAGGACGATGTTGAATCCTTTTTCGGAGATGCTCCAGCCCATCACATCTTCAGTGTCGGGATAGAAGACGGCGCTGCTGGCGAGAATGCGAGGACCGCGGCGCGGGACGTTTTCACCGGCAACGAGGACGGCGGCGGCGCCGTCGCCGAAGAGGCCAACGGAGATGAGGTTGGCGACGGATTTGTCGTCGCGCTGCCAGGTAAGAGAGCAGAGTTCGACCGAAAGGAGGACGGCAACCTGATCGGGGTAGGCGCGGACGTAGTCGGCGGCGCGCGAGAGGCCGGCGGCTCCGGCGACGCAGCCGAGTCCGAAGATGGGATTGCGGCGAATGCTGGGAGAGAGACGCATGCGGTTGACGAGGCGCGCGTCGATGGAGGGGCTGGCGATGCCGGTCACGGAGACGAAGAAGATGGCGCCGAGCTGCTCGGGGTGGAGGCCAGCCTGCTTGAGCGCGCAGTCGATGGCGCGTTCGCCGAGGTCAAGGGCGACTTCGATCCAGGCGTCGTTGCATTTGCCCCAGGTATCGAGGGCAAGGTAGTCGTCGAGCGGGCGAGAGAAGTAGCGGCCGTCGACGCCGGTGCGGAGGTGGAGGCGCTCGACAATGGAGGCGACCTTCGCGTCCTGACCCCAGTACGGGAGCAGCGCATCGAGGAACTCACGCTGCGAGTAGTAATGGGGCGGGAAGGCCGTGGAGGTGGCAAGGATGTGCATGCAGGCTCTGGTTCAGCTTAACCGGCGCGATCGGTTGAAGGGGAACGTTGGGACGAAGGCTTCCGGATCGATTGCTTCTGTAGCCATGATGGGAGGCCCTTTTTGCGGTGGTGTCAAGGCGATGTCAGAAGATTGTCGGAGAGCGGCTGTTCCTTCCGGGTCAGCGTAGTGGAGAGGGGAAATTTGACGACGATGCGAGCCCCGCCGGAGGGACGGTTACAGGCGGCGGAATGTCCGGCGTGGGCTCCGGCAACGGCGCTGACAAAAGCCAAACCCAGGCCGTGGCCCTCCGATTCGCGGCCTTTGGCAAATCGCTGAAAGACGCGGGGGAGCAGATCAGGAGGGAAGCCGGGGCCGTCGTCCTCGACGGTGATGCAGGCGGTGGACTCTTTGGCGGTGACATCGATGGAGATGTGGGCTTGGGCGCCGGCGTAGCGCAGCTCGTTTTCCATGAGGTTGGAGAGCATGCGCGTGCAGAGGGAGAGATCGGCAGCGATCAAAACGGGGGCGGGGGCGGTGGCGGTGAGGTGCTGGTGGCGATCGGCGAACGCTGGGGAGTAGAGATCGGCGACGCGATGGACGAGCTCGCTGAGATCGAGGATTTCGCGGTGAATCCGGAGTGCGCCGCCGTCGGCTTCGGCGAGATCGAGGGAGGTGGTAATGACTTCGGAGAGGCGATCGAGATGTTCGATGGCGTTGGCGACCAGTTCGGAGGATTGCTCGCGATCTTCGAGAGAGAGAGCAATCTCCAGGCTGCCACGGACCGAGGTGATGGGGCTTTTCAGGTCATGAGCAACGGAGTCGGTGAGGGTGCGGACCTGATTCACCGAAGCCGAGATGCGGTCGAGCATGTTGTTGAAGGTGCGGGCGAGGCGCGCGACTTCGTCCTGCTGATGGCCGACGGGCACGCGGGTGCCGAGGTCGTCGGTGCGGATACTGGCGGCGGTTCCGGTGATGGCATCGACACGCTTGAGCATGCGGCGCAGACCGAGGAGGGTGACGAGGAAGCCGAGGGCGACCATGAAGACCCAGCCGAGGAAGAAGCGCAGCAGGAGCTGATGGAGAAGGTGGACGGCGCTGGAGTCGAGGAGGCCGAGATAGATGCGGCCGGCTCCCGGCTGGACGTCGACGGCAACGACACGGAAGGGTGCGCTCCATCCGCTGAGGTGCAGGGAGACGGCGCGGTGCTGCGGGATGTTCATCCCGTCGAGAGCATTCAGGAAAGGAGCGCTGTCTTTGGGGCCGACCCAAACCGGGGGGCGGGAGGGATCGCCGGTGAGCGCGAAGAAGACGGTGTTGCCCTCGACGTGCTGGCCGCCGCTGTCCCAGGAGACTTCCTGGGAGGCAAGCTCGGCGACTTCTTCGACGATGCGGTCGTAGAGGGCATCGCGAGGCGTATTGAGCGCGACCTGGCGAAGGGTTTCGCTTTCGCCGGTGAGCCATGAGTCGCTGCGGTCGCGCACTCCGCGGGCGACCATGATGTACATGACGAGGAAGACGGCGGCGCTGCCGGCGGCGAAGACCACGGTGCTGGCGACGGCGAGGCGCCAGGCGGCGGTTCGGTAAAACGAGCTGCCGACTCTCAGGAACATGAAGGTTTAGTCCCGCAGAAGATAGCCTACGCCGCGGATGGTGCGGATGAGGGGACGCTGCGATTCGCGGTCGACTTTGCTGCGGAGGCGATGGATGTGGACGTCGACGATGTTGGTGGAGGTGTCGATGCGCATCTTCCAGACATGGTCCAGCACCATGGCGCGGGTGACGACGCGGCCCACGTTGCGGCAGAGATATTCGAGCAGCGCGAATTCCTGCTGGGTGAGCTGCAGTTCCATGCCGTCCCGCCGGGCTTCGCGGCGGATGAGGTCGATTTCAAGGTCGGCAACGCGGAGGCGTGTGGTTTCAGACTGGCCGGGCGTGCTGCGGCGGAGGAGCGCACGAAGCCGGGCCTGCAGCTCAGCCACGGCAAAGGGTTTGGTCATGTAGTCGTCGCCACCGCGTTCGAGGCCAAGGACGCGCTCGTCGACGGAACGGCGCGCGGAGAGGATGAGGACCGGCGAGGAGACTCCCTGCGAGCGGAGGCGCTGGATCAGTTCGAGGCCGTCGATGTCGGGGAGGGTGAGGTCGACCACAAGGGCGTCGTGAACGCCTTCGAGCGCCATCTTCTCGGCCTGGCTGCCCTGGCCGCAGGTATCGACACGAAAGCCGGATTCGGCAAGGGCCCGAGCGAGGAATTCGCGAATCGTGGTGTCATCTTCGACGACAAGCAACCGCATCCATTCTCCTTTTGGATGTGCAACGCTTCGATGCTGAGCGCGGATCGGTTCGGAGCAGAGCGCGTGATCAACGTGCGACGAATCCCCAGATTACTCCGGGATGCGAAAAGGGCGTGTGCGCTGGATTACAAAGTGTTCACGTTGCGAGCTGCGTGCGATTTCGTGGTTAGACGAGGGGTTGTCGCCGGAGTAAGCCGGCAGGCAAGGGCGTATGGCAGAACCTGGCGCTCGGAATCAGGAGCAGCATCCCACTTTGGCGGTACGAGGGGCGAATCGGGGCGATGCGCATCGTATAGTGGTTGACGGATTGCGACGGGTTCCGCGAGGACCTCAGTCCCGCAGGAACTACGAAATGAACCGCTCGGATGCACTCCCGTCGCGACAGACGAACCAGCCTGTTTCTCCAGAGTTTTCAAGACGGAGCATGCGTTGGCATACCCGTGTTGTTGCCGCGTTTTCGCGGCTCTCCTGACCTTGTTCGCGACGCCGGCCGTGATGCGCGCGGGCGACTCCTCGTCCCTGAGCCAGGCGAGCGACGCTTCGACTCCGAAGCAGCTGAAGCGGCTCTCGCTCGAGCAGCTGGGCAACGTCGAGGTGGTAACGGGAACCAAGGAGCCGACCGAGGTGTGGAACACGCCGGCGGCGATTTATGTGCTGACCGGGGACGACATCCGGCGGTCGGGGGTCACGAATCTTCCGGATGCGCTGCGGCTGGTGCCGGGCGTGAACGTGGCGCGGGTGAGCGGGGATCGCAACTGGGTGGTGGCGATTCGCGGCCTCGGCGATCAGTATTCAAAGTATGTGCTGGTGCTGATCGACGGGCGGAGCGTGTACACGCCTTTATTCGGCGGCGTCTTCTGGACCATCGACAACGTGATGCTGGAGGACATCGATCGCATCGAAGTGATCCGCGGACCGGGAGGCACGATCTGGGGCACGGACGCGGTCAACGGGATCATCAACATCATCACGAAGTCCGCAAAGGACTCGCAGGGAGTGCTGGCCTCGGCGGGCGGCGGCAGCGTGGACGAGGACACGGAGGACCTGCGCTACGGCGGAACGAGCCATGGATTCGACTTTCGCGTGGATGCATTTGGGTTCGTGCGGGGCGCCGAGCACCACCAGGATGGGCAGCCGAATTATGACTGGTCGCGCGTGGGGCAAGTGGGCTTTCGCAGCGATCGCGTCAGCGGGCGCGACAGCGTGACGCTGCAGGGGGACGCGTACATCGGCCACCTGGGCGATGCGCAGACTTTGTCGACGTTCACGCCGCCGGCGACGTTCAACTCCTACAAGTCAACCAACGTGGTTGGCGGGAATCTGCTGGGGCAGTGGAGACGGGATCTGCCGAACGAGGCGGATCTGTATCTGCAGGCATTTTGGGCGCACGATGACCGCATGGGTCCGAACTTCGGTGAAACGCGCGACACCTTCGACGTGGATTTTCTGCACCGCACGCCGCCGACTCGCTGGCAGCAGTTCACCTACGGCGTGGGGGCGCGCTGGAGTCCGAGCAGCACGCAGCAGACGATTCCCACGGACAATTTCATTCCGGCTTCGGAGACCGAGAGCATCTACAGCGGCTTTTTGCAGGAGGATGTGAAGTTTGTTCCGGATCGTCTGGCACTGACGCTGGGATCGAAGCTGGAGCACAACAGCTACACGGGATTTGAATACGAGCCCAGCGGGCGGCTGCTGTTTACGCCACGCGACGATCAGTCGCTGTGGGCGTCGATTTCGCGGGCGGTGCGCATCCCGGATCGGGTGGACGAGAACATCGACGTGGATGTTTACCTTGCGCCGGTATGGGGCGAGATCGTCGGCAATCGGAATCTGCGGGCGGAGCGGCTGGTGGCGTATGAGGGCGGGTATCGCGGGCTGTGGGGGAAGCGGATTTATTTCACAGCTGCGGGGTTCCACAATGTCTACGACGATCTAATCGCGCAGGGGGCGCCGTTTCTGGGAACCGCGACGACCCCGCCGTTTCCGCCGGGTTCGCTGCTGATCGGATTTCAGTACAGAAACGGGATTCGCGGCACGACGGACGGGTTTGAGGTTGCGCCGGAGTGGCAGCCGCTTTCATGGTGGCGGTTCAAGGCGGCCTGGTCGTATCTGCATGTGAACCTGGACGATGTGCCGGGATTTGATTATCCATTGACGCTGACGACGCTGCATGGGTCGAGCCCGAACAGCCAGGTGGTGGCGCGTTCGCTGATCGACCTGCCTGGGCATTTTGAGTTCGACCAAATCTTCCGGTATATCGGCGCGCTGCCTGCCCAGGGAGTGGAAGCCTACGAGACGGGGGATGTGCGGTTTGGGCGGCATTTATCGCCTGGGCTGGATGTGTCGGTCGTGGGGCAGAATCTGCTGCAGCCGCATCATGAGGAGTTCGGGATCAGCCCGGGCCCCAACGTGGGGATTAAGCGCGGGATTTACGCGAAGCTGGTCTGGACTTCGAAATAGCGAATTCATCGTGCTCAGGATCGGGAGCGATTTCTTAGCGGACCAATGTGGGCGCGGCCGTTTCTCTTTGAGCGGCTTTCTCTGCGGCTTCAACGGTGTGAGCGATGAGCGTGGCAATGGTCATGGGGCCGACGCCGCCGGGGACGGGTGTCCAGGCGGAGCAGCGGTCGATGACGGCGGCTAGTTCAATGTCGCCGACGCCCCCGGGATGGTAGCCTGCGTCGACGACAACGGCGCCATCGCGAATCCACGCGCCGCGAATGAACTCCGGTTTGCCGACGGCGCCGATCACGATTTCTCCACGGTGAACCACCTCCGGCAAATTTTTCGTGCGGGAGTGGCAGATGGTGACGGTGGCATTGGCGGCGAGCAGCATCATGGCCATGGGGCGCCCAAGGATGGGGCTGCGTCCGACGACGACGGCTTCGCGGCCTTCGATGGGAATCTGGTAGCGGCGCAGGAGACGCATGATGCCGGCGGGTGTGGCAGAGCCGTATGCAGGCTCGTCCATGGCCATGCGGCCGAAGCCATGCGCGGTGACGCCATCGACGTCTTTTTCCATGGCGATGCGGTCGAAGCAGGCGCGCTCGTCGATTTGTTTGGGGACAGGGTGCTGGAGGAGGATGCCGCGGACACGCGGATTGGCGTTGAGGTCGTCGATGGCGGCGAGGAGTTCCTCGGTGGTTGTCGTGCCCGGGAGCGTGATGTTGAGGGATTCCATCCCGACCCGGCGGCAGGCGTTGCCTTTCATGCGGACGTAGGTCGCCGAAGCCGGATCATCGCCGACCAGGATGGTGGCGAGGATGGGCGGCTCGCCGGAGTGGCTTTGCGGAAGGCGCGCGACGCGCGTCGTGAGTTCGGCTTCGAGTTCTTTGGAATAGGCCTTGCCGTCGAGAAGAATGGGCACCATGGCATTAGTGTAAGGGGGCAGGGGCCTCCCTTTTTTGCGGCATAGCGAACCGGCGGGAACGCAATCCGCACGAAGGGATGAGGCTCTCGGGCGCCTCTGGGCCACAGCGAGGGAAATCATGGGGCCTTTTTGCACTTCAGCCGTCTGCTATGATGGCGCGTTTCTGAGGGAAGGGGCCTGCCATGCGGAGTGTTCAGCTCACTCTGTTGTTGTTCCTGCTTCTGCCTGCGGGAAGGGCACAGGTGATGGCGACGCGTCCCTTCGACACGGAAATCAAGCGCGCTCGTGCGCTGGAAGCCGGCGCCACGGCCACCGACCTGCCGCATCACGTGCACTACGATCTCAAGCTCTACAGCCACAAGGGCAAGCTCACCACGGGAACCTGGGATATCTGGCGCGATCCGCAGCACTACATCCGCGACGACATTGTCGCCGGGGACTACCACTACACCCATATCGAAGACCTGATCCAGAAAAGGAACTGGCGGCACTTCAACACCCTGATGCCGCTGAAGGTTTACGATCTGCGCCAGAATTACCAGGAGCCAAAGTTTGCCGTGGCCCGGTTCAGTGCGCCGGAGGGGAAATATTCCGTTCGCTTCCAGCAGGTCGGCGGATCACCTTTCGACTGCACCGGCCTGGTGTCCCAGACACGCATTTGTTTCGATCCGCTGGCGCATGTGCTGGCCTTCGCGCAGATGTACAACCAGGCCGTGACCTGGGAAGACTGGCAGCCGCTGGGGGCGCACAGTGTTCCGAAAGTTTTTCGCATTTACGACGCGGGCAGAGTTATGGTCGAGGCCGCGGGCCAGGCCGAGAAGGTGAAGACATTTCCCCCCGGCCTGTTTGTGATTCCTCCGGACCAACCGGATATGGGCGAGCCCGAGGATGACAATTCCACTCCACACAAGGTCATCGCTGTGCCATCTCTGGATTCTCGCGCCTTCCCAGCGGTTGCCCGGCTCTACGGTAACGTTCTGGTGCAGGTGCAGGTCGGCATCGATGGCAAAGTGAAGAAGGTCAGGCTGATCGATGCGGACGACGACGACATCGTGCACGATTCGGTACAGTTCGCGAAGCACCTCACGTTCGCTCCGCAAGTAAAGGACGGGGTACCGACGCCTTTCGATCAGTACATCTATCTGCACTACGCCGTCAGCCTGCAATAGTCGGAGCGATCTAGGCTGTATCCACATATAGCTTGAGCCTGAGCCAGGAACATGCGAGAGCGGTGAAGGATCGGAAGGCCTCGATCGTTTTGCAGTAACGGGTGGCAAAGCGGCGGAATTGTTTGAGTTTGCTGAA
>Ga0210398_10000946_pt1 | contig 31454 bp, 24 predicted proteins | sample IncBWC4OmetaG_FD_161047 | JGI IMG/M metagenome (GOLD analysis project Ga0210398, IMG submission 161047) | Forest soil microbial communities from Barre Woods Harvard Forest LTER site, Petersham, Massachusetts, United States - Inc-BW-C-4-O | ecosystem: Environmental > Terrestrial > Soil >... | reverse complement strand
ACAAGGCGCAGTACGCGGGCTGGTGGGAGATCGTGGGCGTTGCGAAGACGATGCGCTACAACACCTACGATATGGACAAGCCAGCGCGGCCGATGTACTTCCTCGCTGAGGCGCAGACCGATCCTTACCCGCCCGCGGAACAGGCGGGCGAGGCGTGGTCGCATTACCTGTACAACCTGGTGCTGTGGGCGCCGGGGCATCCGCCCAACCTCGAGGCACAGGTGCGAAAGGCGCTGGGGGACATTGATCCGAACCTGGTGCTGTACAGCGTGGATCCCTACCAGCACCTTCTTGATACCGACTTTTCGCAGCAGAACATGATCGCCACGCTGACGCTCTTGTTCGGCGCCCTGGCGCTGGTCCTGGCGGCAGTGGGACTGTACGGTGTGACCGCGTATACCGTCGAGCAGCGGACCAGCGAAATCGGCGTGCGTATGGCACTCGGCGCGGATCGCGGCCGCGTGGTGCAGATGGTGCTGCGCGGGGCGTTCTGGCAGGTCGGGGTGGGATTGCTGCTGGGAATTCCGGCGGCGATCGGAGCGGGCAAGCTGATCGCCGATCAGTTGTACGGCGTCAAGGCCTGGGATCCGCTCATGCTGGGGGCGGCAACATTGATGCTCGGTCTGGCTGCGCTGGTGGCGGCGATCATTCCGGCGCAGCGGGCGGCGAGTCTGGACCCGGTGGAAGCTCTGCGGGCGGAGTAAGACAGGGCACAGCGAGCGATACGGAAAATGGTGAGGGGTTGCATGGCATGATCAGCGATTTCAAATACGCACTGCGGCAGCTGCGAAAGTCGCCGGGGTTCGCGATGACGGCGGTGCTGACGCTCGCGGTGGGAATCGGCGGAGTGACCGCCGTGTTTTCCATCGTGGACGCGGTGCTCTTGCGTCCCCTGCCGTTTGCGCAGCCGGATCGGCTGGTGCGGCTGCATGAGGGGATCGCCCACCAGTTTGAGACGGCCAATCTGCCCGCTCCGGACGTGATCCGGTTTACGCGAGAGAATCGCGTGTTCTCCCAGGTGGGAGGATTCGTCGGGGAGCAGTACGAGGTGAGTGGAGCAGGGCAGCCGTTTGCCGTTCGGGCGGAAAGGGTAACGGCATCGTTGTTTCCCATGCTGGGCGCTCAGCCGATGCTGGGGCGTACGTTCACGCACGATGAGGAGGAGAAGAACGCACCAGTTGCGCTGATCAGTTATGGGTTGTGGCGCGATAAGTTTCAGGGCGATGCGAGCGTGGTGGGGCGGACCGTGGAGCTGGATCGGCGGCCCTGGACAATTCTCGGCGTGATGCCGCGCCAGTTTGAGTTTCCGCTGGATGCAGGACGGCTGAGTGCGCGGGACCTGTGGGTGCCAATGAGCTTTACCCCGGACGAGAAGCAGGACGAGACCGACAATTTCATGTACGGGGCGATCGCGCGGCTGAAACCGGGAGCGACGCTGGGAGAGGCGCAGGCGGATCTGCGCCGGATGGTTACAGCGGTGAATGCTGAAATCCCATCGCAGTATGGGATTGAGCTGACCGGCAGCATTCAATCGCTGCAGGAGGAAACCGTGCATGCGGCGCGGCCCCTGTTACGGACGTTGTTGGGGGCGGTGGCGCTGATTCTGCTGATCGCGTGCGCGAACCTGGCGAACCTGCTGCTGGTTCGTGCGACGGGACGGCGGAGAGAGTTCGGCGTGCGGATGGCGCTGGGCGCCGCGCGGAAGACCATGCTGCGGCAGTTGCTGGTGGAGTCGCTGCTGCTGAGCGCCATGGGAGGCGGCCCGGGCGTTGCGCTGGCGGCGATCCTGGTGAAGGTGGCGACGGAGGTGTTGCCGGCTGCCGCTGCGGATCTGCCGCGGATCGGCGAGATTGCCATTCGCTGGCCGGTGGCTGTGCTGGCCATCGTGCTGACAGGAGCGACGGGGATTCTCTGCGGGCTGGCTCCAGCGCTGGCGAGCATGAAGGCCGATGTGCTGGACGCGTTGCGTGACGGGAGCCAGGCAGCGGGGCAGGGAAGATCGCAGCATCAGCTGCGCAACGGACTGGTGGTGACGGAAGTCGCCCTGGCGATGCTCTTGCTGGTGGGATCGGGTCTGCTGCTGCGCAGTTATGCAAAGATGGTCGCGACCGATCCGGGATTCGAGGCTGAGCATGTGCTCACGGCGTCGCTGTCCTTGCCGGAACACGATTACCCGACCGAGGAGAAGATCAGCCGGTTCTACCAGGAACTGGGGAGGCACTTGAAAGCGCTGCCAGGCGTGCGCGCGGTGGGATTTTCGACAGGTCTTCCGCTGACCGGGATCAGCTCGGACCGTAGTTTCGTTCCGGAGGGGTTTGTTCCGCAGAACGGGCGGCGCTGGGATTCGGCCGCGAACTACTTCGTGATGGGAGACTACTTCCGGGCGATGGGGATTCGGTTGATCGAGGGGCGACTGTTGACGGCAGCCGATGAAGCGCCGAATGCGCCACTCGTCGCAGTGGTGAGCGAGCACGCGGCGCAGCAGTACTGGCCAGGACGGGATCCTGTGGGCGCGCGAATCCGCATGGGAGGGACACCCAGCAGCAAACGTCCGCTGATCACGGTAGTGGGCGTGGTCGGCGATGTGCATCAGGGGCCGCTGGACGAGAAGGTTTATCCGCAGATCTACGAGCCGCTGGAACAGTACCAGCTCCAGTTTGAGCCCGAGGTGCGGGCGCAGATCAAAGTGCACTGGGGTGTGGATCTGGCGCTGCGTACGGCGGGCGATCCGGAAGCAGCAGCGGCCGATCTGGACAGAACGGTACACAGGCTGGACCCGCTGCTGGCGGTAACGAAGATTCGCACCATGGATGTGGTCGTGGCGACGACGGAAGCCCCGCGGCGTTTCAACACAGTGGTGCTGACGGCGTTTGCTACCACCGCGCTGGGGTTGTCGCTGCTGGGCATCTACGGCGTGCTGGCGTATGCAGTGTCGGAGCGGACACGGGAGATCGCGATCCGGATGGCATTGGGTGCGACGCGCGAGAATGTGCAGCGGCAGATGCTGCGGCAGGCCATCGTGCTGGGGGTGGCGGGTGTAACCGCAGGGCTGGGAGCGGCAGCAGGACTGACGCGGTTTCTTGCGAGCCTTCTCTATCGAGTGGCGCCGCTGGATGGAATAACGATTGCGGGTGCCGCACTTGTATTGCTGGCATGTGCCACGCTGGCCGGGTGGATTCCAGCACGAAGAGCAGCAAGCGTCGAGCCGATGGAAGCGCTGCGGGCGGAGTGAAGAGGACCGCAAGAGATCCAGCAGAGAGTGAAATTGATGAGCGCATTAGAGACGAAGGGACACAGACGAATATGTTGGGTGATTTGAAATATGCGTTCCGGCAGCTGCGGAAGTCGCCGGGTTTTTCGCTGACGGCGATCTTGACTCTGGCTCTGGGCATCGGGGCGAACACGGCGATCTTTACCCTGGTGGATTCCATCATGCTGCGGCCGCTGCCCTTTCCGCAGCAGGACCGCCTGATGCGGATTGGTTACGACAGTTCTGTCGATGCCGATCCGTCGAACGCTCCCTTTCCCAAGGGATGGGTTCGCGCTCTCGGAGAGCACTCCGCATCGTTCGAGGGAGTGAGCGCGTTCGGCCCGGATGCCGAGTCCAACGTGGGTAACGAAACTTCGGCCGACCGTGTGTTCGGTGCCCAGGTGATGACGAACGCGCTGGATGTTCTGGGGGTGCATCCCGTCGTGGGGCGTTTCTTCACCGCGGACGAGGCACTGTCCAGCCACGACCCGGTGGTGGTCCTGGGCTACGGGTACTGGCGGCAGCATTTCGCCGCGAATCCGGAAATCGTTGGGGAAACGCTCCGTATCGACGGCATCTCGAGGCGCGTCATCGGAGTCATGCCGGCGGGCGTACATTTTCCCTATGCGGATACCCAGTTTGTCACGCCCGTGACGTTCAAGGGTGGCGATCCGCTGGATCCCTGGCAGGACTTCGACCTGCGTGCCTTCGGAAGGCTGAAACCAGGCGTGACCCAGCAGCAGGCACAGGGCGAGCTGCGCCGGTTATATCGGCTGATGCTGCCGCTGTTTCCCTGGCGCATGCCGGACACCTGGGCCCCGCAAACGACCGTGGTTCCGTTGCTGGATGTGGAGGTGGGTGATATGCGTCCGCGGCTCATGCTGCTCTTCGCTGCCGTGGGGCTCATCCTGCTGATTGCCTGCGCCAACGTGGCGAATCTGATGCTGGCGCGCGCAGCCGGACGGGAGAAGGAAATCGCGGTGCGCAGCGCCCTGGGCGCGACCGGAGCACGGCTGGTGCGGCAATTACTGGCCGAAAGTGTGGTGCTGGGCGCGGCGGCTGGCCTGACGGGATTGATCGCTGCGGCTGCCAGTCTGCAGGCTCTGGTGACGCTGCTGCCCGCCGATACGCCGCGGATCGGCGAGGTCTCGCTGCACTGGCCGGTGTTCCTCTTCGCAGCGGCAGCTTCGGTGGTAACGGGCGTTTTGTTCGGGCTGATTCCGGCGCTGCGCATGGCGTCGCCGAACCTGCGGGAGTCGCTGCACTCCGGCGGCCGTACGGTAGCCGGCAAGGCGGGGCAGTTCCGGGTTTCGATGCTGCTGGTGATGGGGCAGATTGCGCTTTCCGTCGTCGTGATTACGGCGGCCGGCCTGCTGCTGCACAGCCTCTGGAGCCTGTCGCAGGTGAATCCTGGATTCCGTACGGACCGCATCGTGACGGCGGAGGTTTCGATGGATGCCACCGCCTGCCAGACGTGGTCCGGCGCGCCTACAGGACCGGAAACGGCAAAAGGCCGCTGCCAGACATTCTTTGAAACGCTGCTGAATCGTATGCGTGGCCTGCCGGGAGAAGAGAATGTGGCGCTGACCGATGCGCTGCCGCTGAACGGACCGATCGCAAATTATGTCTACGATGCCGAAGGACACGTCAGAGACGCGCGGCAGGGTGCGTTGATGGCCACGGGACGTACGGTGACGCCGGGCTACTTCGCAACATTGAGCATGAGTCTGGTGCGTGGACGGCTACTCCAGGATCAGGATGCGTCCGGAACCAGCCATGCGGTGGTCATCAGCCAGCACATGGCACAGGGGCTGTGGCCGAATCAGAACCCTCTGGGCCGGCATCTCCTCAACGTCAGCGACGAGGCAACGCCGGCGGTCTGGGTGCCGAATGCAGCCGTGACGGTCGTGGGTGTGGTGAACAACACGCATGAAGGCAGCCTGGCGTCGGGCTTCGGCGACGACGTTTATCTCCCGATGACACCGGACCATGAGATGCCGACGATGTACGTAGTGCTGCGCACGCGGGCGAGCACGCAGGAAGCGGCCTCCGCGATACGCAGGGCGGTTGCCGGCCTCGATCCGCAGGTTCCGGTGACGCGGGTGCGTTCGCTGAATGAGGTGGTGGCGTCGTCGGAGTCGGGGTCGCGTTCGCTGACGATTTTGCTGCTGACGTTTGGTGGGCTGGCGGTGGTAATCGGCGGCGTGGGCGTTTACAGCCTCATTGCCTATATCGTCAGCTGGCGGACGCGGGAGATCGGAATCCGTCTCGCCCTCGGCGCGCAGCGGTGGCAAATCGTGCAGGGCGTGGTGCGCCAGAGTCTGGTGCTGGCGCTCGGCGGCTCGGCAGCTGGGTTGGTTGTTGCGGCCATGGTGGCGCAGCTGATGCGCGGCTTTTTGTTCGGCGTCAACGCGGTCGATCCGGTGACCTTCTGCGCGGTGCCGGTGCTGATGACATTGCTGGCGCTGACGGCCGCGTGGATCCCAGCGCGCAGGGCAGCCAGTGTGGATCCGATGAAGACGTTGAGGATGGAATAGAGCAGGCCACAGGCCACTGGCCACTGAGTCAGAACGGAGAAAGCGGGCAAGCGATGTTGGGGGATTTGAAATATGCCTTGAGGCAGTTACGGAAGTCGCCGGGATTCGCGGTGACCGCGCTGTTGACGCTGGCGATTGGGATCGGTGTGAACGCGGCGGTATTCAGCGTGATGGATGCCATCGTGCTGCGTCCCCTGGCGGTGCCGGATCTGAACCGCGTGATGACCGTGGCGGAAGATCGCGGGCGCGGCAAATATCAGTACGAGTGGGTGACGGCGGCCAACTACGACGACTGGAAGCGGGAGGGTCGGTCGTTCGAAAGCCTGGCGATCTTCCGCCGCGATTCGATGAGTCTGACCGGCGCTGGTGAAGCGGCGCATGTTACGGTTGCGCGGTCGTCGGCCGACTTTTGGAACGTGATCAGGATTCCCGCGTTTATGGGGCGCGTGTTTGGTGCGGATGAATGCCAGCCAGGCCGCGAGGGCGAGGTTGTGCTGAGTTACAGCTTCTGGCAGACCCAGTTCGCCTCCGATCCGGACGTGATCGGGCACAAAGTGGAGCTCGATGACCGGGAATACACCGTCGTGGGTGTGGTGCCGAAGGGGCTCGTGTATCCGCCGGCCGTCGATCTCTACTTGCCGCTGGCGCTTACCCCGGCGCAGCTGAATGATCGTGGGGCGCACGATTACATGGTGGTGGGGCGGTTGCGCCCCGGCATGAGCGCGAGTGAGGCGAATACGGAACTGCGCGGGATCGCAGCCCGTCTGGCGAAGACGTACCCGGCAACGAATTTGGGATGGTCGGTCGAAGTCGAGCCGCTGCTCGACAACATCAGCGGGGATCTGACGCCCCTGTATACGCGCCTGATGCTGGGTGGCACTTTGTTCGTGCTGCTGATCGTGTGCGCGAACGTGGCGAACCTGCAGTTTGCGCGTGGGATCGCGTGGCGGCCGGAGATCGCGATGCGGACAGCGCTGGGTGCTCCGCGTGCGCGTTTGCTGCGGCAGTTGCTGATGGAGAACCTCGTCCTGGCGCTGGGCGGCGCTCTGGGCGGATTGTTGCTGGCCTGGCTGGACCTGCATCTGTGCCTCAGCTACATGCCGCCTCGCGTCGCGCGGTGGGTGGCCGGTTGGTACACCATTCATCTGAACGGACGGGCGCTGGCATTTTCGATGGGTCTGGCCCTGACCGCAGGGATCGTGTCGGGCCTGGCGCCGGCTCTGGAAGCGATGCGAATCAATTTGGCGGAGCAGCTCAAGTCCGGGTCGCGCACCGAAACGGGCGGAGCCAGGAGCCATCGCCTGAGAAACATCTTTGCCACGGCGCAGATTGCGCTCGCGGTGGCGCTGGTGATTGGCGCCGCGCTGATGTGCAAAGGCATGTGGTCAACGCTCCAGTTTGCCAATGTCTATCACCCGAAGCAGGTGCTGACGTTCGGTATAACGTTGCCCCCGGCGAAATATGGAACCGCCGAGAAACAAGCTGCGTGGTACAAGACGAGCCTGGAAAATCTGCAGACACTGCCGGGTGTGAAACAGGCCGCGATCACCACGATGATGCCGTATGGCGACGGAGGGTGGACGGACGATTTCCGTATCGAGAACCGAACGCTCGCGCCGGGAAAGTTCGATAGCGCAGTGCGCATCACCGTGAGTCCGCGGTTCTTTTCTGTATTTCACATCGGAATGGTCGCGGGGCGCGGATTCAGCGACCGCGATGCCTTGACGACGGACCCGGTGGTGGTGGTGAGCCGGAAATTCGCGGAGAGATATTTCCCGGGAGAGAATGCGCTGGGGCATCGCATCCAGATGAGCGCGGCACGGGATAGTCATGAACCCTGGCTCAGGATTGTGGGCGTCAGCGAAGATGCGGCATATCAGTGGGTGGATCAGACGCCGCAGCCGGCGATGTATACCGACGTGTTGCAGGCGCCGCAGACCAGCCCTCAATACCAGTACGTTGTCATGACGGACGGGAATCCGCTGGCTTTGGCGCCGGAGGTGCGCAGGACACTGGCCGCGATCGACCCCACCCTGCCGCTCGATAGCCTGGAAACCTATGCTCAGGACATTCACGAGCAGACAACAGGGCTGATGTACGCGGCCGCGATGCTGGGAGTGGACGCGGGGATTGCACTGCTGCTGGCGGCGATCGGCATCTTCGGCGTGATGGCGAACCTGGTGGGGGAGCGGATGCGGGAGATCGGCCTGCGGCTGGCGGTGGGCGCCCAGCGCGAAGATGTGTTGCGCATGATCCTGCGCAGGGCTGGCACGATGGCGGGTATCGGCCTGGCCCTTGGCCTGGTAATGGCGGCGGGGATGGCCCGCCTCATCGCGAATCTGTTGGTGGGCGTGCGCCCCAACGATCCCTTCGTGTTTGCAGGAATCAGCCTGGCGATTGCAGTGATTGCGCTCGTGTCCAGCTGGATTCCCGCGCGGCACGCGGCAGGGGTGGATCCGATGGAGGCGCTGCGGGACGAGTGAGCAACGGCCACAGGACACAGAGCAGGGCGCAGCGTACAAGCTGACGGCGTTTTACGCGGCGCATTTCTGAGGAACGATGCGCGATTCGAAGACACGGGGCAGAGGCCTCGCCGGTCTTATGCGCTGTCCGAGCGTCCATTGCGGCTCGCGTCGTTATGGTAACGGCTGGAAAATGGGTTCCCTTCCGGGGAAAACGGAGCAGCCAATAGATATTCAGGAACAGAAGACGGTCTTCCGCCGTACATCCTCCTTGAGGCGGTGAGGCATGGTCGCAGATCTGAAGTACACGATCCGACAGTTGAAGAAATCCCCGGGGTTTACTGTGACCGCGGTATTGACGCTGGCACTGGGGATTGGCGTGAACGCGGTGGTGTTCAGCGTGCTCAATGCGATCGTGCTGCATCCGCTGAATGTTCCGAGCCCCCAAAACTTGTTTATGGTGCAGCGGTTCCAGTATCCGTCGCAGTCGTATCCGGATTATCGCGACCTGCGGGACCGGAATCACACCTTCGACAAGCTGATCCTCTACAACATCATGGGCCCGGCGGGCCTGGACGCGGGCAGCGGCAATCCGACGACGGTGTGGCCGTACGAGGCGAGCGGAAACTATTTCGACGCGCTCGGGATTCAGCCGTATCTGGGACGGTTCTTTCATACGTCGGATGAGCGCGGTCCGAACAGCGCTCCTTACATCGTCCTGAGCTATGCGACGTGGCACACCCTGTTTCACGACGATCGCGGCGTAGTGGGCCGTGTGGTGCAGGTGAACAAGCATCCGTACACGATTTTGGGAGTGGCGCCACTGTCGTTTCGCGGTACGGAGCTGTTTTTTGCGCCCGCGCTGTGGGTGCCGATTGTCCACCAGCAGCAGATGGAGGGTTACAGCTCGCTCGAACAGCGCGGGAATCACTCGGCATTTGTGGTGGGAAGACTCAAGGCAGGCGTGACCGCAGCGCAGGCGTCGGCGGACCTGAATGCGATCGGTGCGGCGCTCGCGAAAGCCTACCCAGGAGACGACGATGGCGTGAAATTCACGCTCGCGCGCCCGGGGCTGGTGGGCGATATGCTCGGCGGCCCCGCGCGCGCGTTCATGACGGGCTTGATGCTGCTGGCCGGACTGATTCTCCTGGCGGCCTGCGCCAATCTGGGTAGCCTGTTTGCGGCGCGCGCAGCGGACCGCTCGAAGGAAATCGCAGTACGGATGGCGCTGGGATCGCGGAGGGGACTGATCCTGCGGCAACTGTTGACCGAGGCAGTCCTGGTATCCCTGGTGGGCGGCGCGGTCGGGCTGGTGGGCGGCATCGGAGTTTTGCGCTGGCTCAGCGCGTGGCAACCGATGCCGGATATCCCGATCAACGTGCCGGTGAATCCCGATCTGTGGACCTATGTGGTGGCGTTTGCCCTGGCACTGGTGAGCGGCGTGCTGTTTGGGATGGTCCCGGTGCGGCAGGTGCTGAAGTCCGATCCGTGGCAAATCATTCGCGCAGGTGGGACGGGTATCGGTGGCATGCGCAGGTTCACGCTGCGCGATCTGCTGCTCGTCGTGCAAATTGCGATTTGCGCAGTCCTGGTGACATCGTCGCTGGTGGCGGTCCGAGGGCTGGCGCGATCGCTGCGCAGTAATTTCGGCTTCGATCCAAAGAACACCATGCTGGTGGAAACCGATCTGCAGATGGGTGGATATGCCGGAGATCAGCAGCCGGTGATGGAACGGCGCATGCTGGATGCCGCGGCCGCGATTCCGGGAGTGACGGCGGTCGGATACGCGTCGAACATACCGCTGGCCCTGGGCGGGGGCGACTCGTTCGTCTATGCGGACACGACCACGGACTTCCGACCCACCAACATGATTGCGGACGCGATGAACTACAACGTGTCGCCGGGATACTTTGCGGCGGCTGACACCACACTGCTGGCTGGGCGCGACATCAGCTGGCATGACCAAAAGAACGCGCCCGTGGTGGTGGTAGTGAATCAGCAATTCGCGCGGAAGGTATTCGGTTCGGTCGGCAAGGCGATCGGCGGGCATTTTAAGTTCTGGGGCGGCAATCGCGCAGAAGTCGTGGGCGTGGTGGAAAACGGCAGGTATAGGACGCTGACCGAGGATCAGCAGCCGGCGATGTTTTTCTCTTTCCAGCAGCATCCGTCGAGCGGTACCTGGGTGGTCGTGCGCTCGAAGCGCGATCCACAGGATATAGCGGGCGCACTGGAGCGGGCGATGCGCGGGCTGGATACAGGATTGCCGTTCAACATCAGAAGCTGGACCGGTGAACTCGGTTCGGCGCTGTTTGCCGCCCGGGTAGCGAGTGTGGCTCTGGGCGTGCTCGGGCTGTTGGGCGCAATGCTGGCGGTAACCGGCATCTTCGGCATGGCTTCCTACGTGGTAACCAAGCGCATGCGGGAGCTGGGAATTCGCGTGGCCTTGGGAGCGGGGCAGAAGCAGGTCCTGCGCGCGGCGCTCGGTCGGGCGTTTGTGTTATTGGCGGCCGGCTCAGTGGCCGGCATCGTGCTCGGCGTGCTGGCGACGAAAGTGCTCTCGTTCATCGTGTATCAGGCGACGCCGAAGGATCCGGTGGTGCTGGGCGGCGTGGTAATCACCATGCTCTTGCTGGGGCTGTTTGCGGCGTGGATTCCCGCCCAGAAGGCGCTGGGCGTGGACCCTATGATCTTGTTGCGGAATGAGTGAGGACCAGAATCCACGGGGCATTGCCCGCCCATCGGCCGCGTCGCGCGCAGCGTGATGCGTGATTCGTCTCGGCTGCCCTTCGCTGCATGTCACGACTCCGTCCAGCGCATGATCCACCCAACCCAGCGACGCCACCAGCACCATCGTGGCGCTTTCCGCCCATCGTGAGACTGCCGTCTGAAAGTCTCCGGCGGTGCGGGCGCAACTTCCTCCTGCCCGTCGGCGCCCTCGACAGGGTGCAGCCGTCGCTCCTCTTCCTCCAGCTCCGCGATCAAAGTCCGGATCTGTGCCAGCTTCCGCTCCGTTACCCCTTCAAAGCGCAGCCCCACCCCCGATGTCCGCCGCACCAGCAGGCTCGCCGCCAGACGCAGCGGCTGCCCCTGGACACTCATCCACACTTCTGCCCGGGTCCCGCGTTCCAGGCGGCATTGCGTTTCAATGAAGCATCCGCTCGCGCTGAGATTCGCAATCTTTCCCCGGTACTGCAGGCCGAGCCCCGGCAACACGATCTCCGCGTCGCCCACGCATCCATAGCGCGGTGCCGTTCGCCGCTCGGTCCCGCCTCCGCCCTCACCCATACTGCTCCGTTCATCGGCAGGGTTGCGCCGACCTTGAAGGTCAGGAAAATCGCTCCCGGGAACGTCGCCGACGAGCTGCCCTTCGCGGCCGACAGGCTCCGAGCGAGAGACGGGCAATGGAGCGGGTGGACCAGAGAAATTGCCGAAGCTTCGAGCCTTTCGCATCTCCCGGGCATGTCTAAATTCTGGTCCTGCGCGACTTTTGGGGGGTTGCGCGGGTTACGAGGAGCAGGACAGACTGTCCACGAGGATGTCCCCTGCCATGCCCACAATCTCGCGTTGCCTTGCTGTGTTCCTGGCCGGCCTGCTGATTTTGCCGCCAGGCGAACCGTTTGCCTTTGCCCGCAAGAAGAAGAAAGAGCAGCCGACCGCGGCAAGTGCTTCGCCGCTGACCCAGGATCAGCGCGTGCTGCACGCCCTAAACCGGCTGACCTTTGGGCCGCGGCCTGGAGATGTGGCGGCCGTGGAGGCGATGGGGCTGGACAAGTGGATCGACCAACAGCTGAATCCCGAGACCATCGACGATTCGGCACTGCAGGCACGTCTGGCCGCGTATCCCGCCATGCAGCTGAGCCAGCACGATCTGGTCGAGAGGTTTCCCTCACCCGCCATGATCCGGCAGGCGGAGCAGGGCAAGCGCGGCATTCCGTGGAATCCGGTAGAGAAGGCAATCTACACCGATCAGATTGCAGCGCTGCGGGAACGACAGCAGAACAAGCAGCAGCAACAGCAGGGCACAGGCCTCAGGGCACAGGGCACAGTACTCGGTACGGGGCAGCCCGGGGCTGCGCCGGCGAATCCAACGTCGGCGAATTCAATGATGGCGCCGGGCGGGGATATGGGTCCTCCTCCTCCTCCGGACATGATGCCGGCAACGACAGCTGCAGTTCCTCCTCCTCCGCCGATTGAGGAGCAGGAAAAGAAACTCTATGCGGATCTGGATGCAACGAATGTGGTGAATCTGCCCTCGGATCAGCGCGTGAAGAAGCTGCTCTCGATGCAGCCTGAGGATTTCCGCGATTTCCTGCAGCATTTGAGCAGGCCGGACCGTGTGGCGCTGTTCACGGATCTGACACCGGAGCAGCGGGAGACGGTGTTCGCACTGATCAATCCGCAACTCGTCGTGGGTGGCGAGGTGCTGGTAACGCGGCTGCTCCGCGACATCTACAGCGAGCGGCAGCTGGAAGCGGTGATGACCGACTTCTGGCTGAATCACTTCAACGTTTACCTGAAGAAAGGTGAATTTGCCCCTTGGTATCTCGCGGATTACCAGAACAAGGTGATCCGGCCTCATGCCATGGGCAAGTTCGAAGATCTGCTGGTGGCGACGGCGCAAAGTCCAGCCATGCTCTTCTATTTGGATCAGACGGAGAGCGTGGGTCCGCACTCGCTTGCGGCCTGGCGGTCGGAGATGGGCCTGAATGGGCCGCAGGCCAAGGCCCGGCCCGTGGGACTGAACGAGAATTACGCGCGCGAGCTGATGGAACTGCACACGCTGGGTGTGGATGGTGGCTATACGCAGCGCGATGTGACCGAAGTGGCGAAGATCTTCACTGGCTGGGGGATCGATCGCGCGGAGCAGGGCGGGGAGTTCGTCTTCAATCCGCGGCGGCATGAGTCGGGACAAAAGGTCGCGCTCGGGCACGAATTCGGATACAGCGGCGAGTCGGAAGGTCTGCACGTTCTGCATCTGCTGGCGGTCAGCCCGGTCACAGCGCACCATGTTTCGCTGCAGATCGCGCAGCGATTTGTCAGCGACAATCCGCCGCCGGCGATCGTGGATGCCATGGCGGCCACCTGGGTGAAAACGGGCGGCGATATTCGCGAGGTTCTGCGGACCATGCTCCAGTCGCCGGAGTTCTGGTCGCAGAATGCGTATCGGGCGAAGGTGAAAACACCCGAGGAGTACGTGATTTCAGCCGTGCGTGCGACCGGAGGGGAGGTGATGCATCCCGCGGCGCTGGTGGAAGCGATTGGACAGCTCGGGATGCCGCTATACGGATGTCAGACTCCCAATGGCTACTCGTGGATGGCGGACGCGTGGCTCAACAGCGGAGAGCTGCTGGACCGGATGAACTTCAGCCTGGCGCTGGCGGATAACAATGCCGGAACGGTGATGGGATGGGACAAGCTGATGGGCATCGAGGGCGCGGCGAGTGTGCCGGCCGATGCCAAGGAAAGCAAGCTGGAGAATCTGCTGCTCGACGGAGTGGTGTCGGAACACACGCGCAGTGCGGCTCTGGCGCAGCTTGCGCAGCAGCAGAGCATGCCGGGGCCAAACGGTCAAAGGGCCCAGATGCCCAAACCGGTCAACTTCGTGCGGCCGCGGGAGTTCGGGCAACTGCTGCAGTCGGTGGCACCGTTACCTCCGCCAGGAGACCGGGAGGCGGCATTGTTGGGCGGTCTTCTGCTGGGGTCTCCTGATTTTCAGAGGCGCTAACCCCAGCGAAAGCGAACCAGAGCTGAGCCAAAGGCCAGTCAGTGTTGGCATGGCGACGAGCCCGCGTCATTTTCTGTAATGGTCCGTTGACCCGAAATTCATCGAAGGGCTGTTAGGGTCATCGCGGCGTGCGAAGCGTCCCAGCCTCGCATGAAAACCTGTACGCACATCAGGAGACTCCGCACATGACAGCACCTTTCCTCCGCAGCGCTCTCCAGCGCTCTACATTTTTGCGTCTGCTTCCAGCACTTGCTTCGGCGATCGTTGCCTTGCCAGTCAGCCTCACCGCGCAGGACCGCACTCACGATCAGTCCGGTAGCCAGTTCTATCCTGGCAATCTGGTCGTAAGCCGCAGCGTTTATGACAATCGTGCCAACAATGTCACGGTGGGCGAGCCCCTGCCGCCGGATTGCGCGCCGTCAACCGGCGGCTGCGTGACGGCTGCTTACGATGGAACCTATCCGACCGTGTTCAACAACGCGCCCATCGACGGCAGCTTCGGTATCACATCGCGCATTTTCCTGGACCAGATCACCCCGGGGGGATGGCCCATCAGCACCCTCGAAGTGGCGAACAGCCTGGAGCGCGGCGTCGATGCGGACGACGATGTATTGGTAACGAGCTTCAGCTCGAAGTCGGAACTGGCGCTGAACCTGTCGCTGGACAAGCGGTACCTGACATTCATGGGATATGTGGCGCCGGTGAATGCCATCGATGTGTCGAACTCGAACACGCCCGGCGCGCCCGATCCGACCAACCCGGTGGGGACGAATTTCTATCGCGCGATAGCAACCTTGGATCAGCAGGGAAGGCTCACGTTCACGGAGACGAATGCCTACAGCGGCAATAACGGTCGCGCGGCGATTCTGAATAACGTCGCCGGCGCGCATTTGATTTACACGGCGGGAAACGCGGGGAACGGCGCGAATCCACAGCCACTGAATGTCGATCTCGGTGCAGGGGCACAGCTGATTTATCCGGCTTACGAAAGGGAATCGGAGCAGGCACCCCCGGTGCCGTCGACGCCGCTGGCTAGTTTTTCGGTGACGCAACTCAGCGATCCGGCCGACAAAATCGGGAAAGATGATAACTTCCGCGGGCTGAACGTTTACGACAACGTGGTCTATTTCACGAAGGGCAGTGGCGGCAACGGGGTGAACACGGTCTATTTCGTGGACACCACGGGGAGCGCGTGCCCCAACGGGACCGGCGTACCTTCGGCTTCGGCCACGCTGCCGACGACGCCCCTGAGCTACACCGCATCGACAGTAACGACGGATGGGCTGCCGAGCAATATGTGCATCCTGTCGGGATTTCCAACCCTTTCGAATAAGGCGAAGGGCGCGAATCCGGTGAACTTCCCGTTTGGGGTGTGGTTTGCGAATCCGACAACCCTTTATGTGGCGGATGAAGGCGACGGGTCGACGAGCGGTGTCGGCACGGCGTTTTACACGCATGCAGCAGCACAAACGAATGCGGGCCTCGAGAAGTGGGTCTACGACGCGACAACCAAAACTTGGTCGATGGCTTATGTGCTGACGAACGGTTTGGATCTGGGAACGCCATACACAGTGGCCGGCTATCCGACAGGGAACAATCCAGGAAGCGCGAACACCAGCAATCCGGACGGACTGCCGTGGAGCCCGGCGACGGATGGTCTGCGGAACATCACCGGGAAAGTGAATCGCGACGGAACGGTAACGATCTGGGCGATCACCTCGACGGTGAGCGGCGCGGGCGATACGGGTGCCGATCCGAACAAGCTGGTGGTGATCACGGACAAGCTGAGCCACACGACGGCCGCTGAGGCGGCGGGCGAGACGTTTGTCACGCTGCGGACAGCGCGGTTCGGCGAGGTACTGCGTGGGATTTCGTTCACGCCCGGTACGGGCGCGGGCGATGACGATCACGACTGGGATGACGGGTTCGGCTGGTAGATTGACTGCGTGCAACTTTGAGCCTCCCTGTGGATACAGGGAGGCTGTCTTCTTGTGCAGGCGAACTGGGGGTTTAGTCCGCGGTACAGTCTGTTGCTTGTGTGACGGTTCTGACTACGATGGGGACGACGGTCTCGACGACTGTGGGAACGACGGTGCCTACGACTTTGGCACAACGACGCAGGTCACTCGCGCAGCGATCAGGCTGGCGAAGAGAGCGAAGCCCACCACGGGGATCAGGAAGAGACGTCCGATCATCAGTGCCTCCTTGCTCGTTATACGAAGATCAGGGCTGGTGGGTTCCCACGGCTGTTTGCTGGTAGAGATCCGAGGTCGCGGGCTGCGGATTCCTGCGCGACGGGCTTTGACGTCTGAACGAACCAAGCAGCGTCTGGAGCATGACATACAGCACAGGGATGAAGAAAAGGTTTAAGACGGTGGAAACCAGCATCCCGCCGATGATGGTGGTCCCCACCGACTGGCGGCCCGAGGCGCCTGCGCCGGAGGCGATGGCGAGAGGAATGACGCCGAGGATGAACGCGAAGGAGGTCATGAGGATGGGGCGAAGACGGAGTTCGGCGGCCTCGATGGCGGCATCGACAATGGAACGGCCTTTGGCGCGGAGCTGCTCTGCGAACTCAACGATGAGGATCGAGTTTTTGGCGGCGAGCCCGATGAGCATGACGAGGCCGATCTGGCAGTAGATGTCATCGGCAAAGCCGCGCATGGACTGAGCCAGCAGCGCCCCGAGCACCGCCATCGGCACCGCAAGCAGGATGATGAACGGGAGCGCAAAGCTCTCATAGAGGGCGGCGAGGGTGAGATAGACGACGAGAATGCCAAGGCCAAAGATGATGATGGCTTTGCCGGCGGACTCGATCTCCTCGAGCGAAAGCCCTGTCCATTCGTACGCCATGCCGTGCATCATGTTTTGCTGAGCGACCTGCTCCATGGCTTTGAGAGCATCGCTGGTGCTGACACCCGGCGCGGCATTGCCATCGATTTCCGCGGAGCGAAAGAGGTTGTAGTGGCTGATGACCTGCGGACCTGAAGTGTTCTCGAGGGCGACCAGATTATCGAGCGGGATCATCTGATTATTGCTCGAGCGCACGTAATACTGGCGGATGTCCGCGGCGTTCTGACGGAACTGCTGCTCGGCCTGGACATAAACCCGGTAGCTGCGTTTGTTGAAGTCGAAGTTGTTGACGTATTCCGAGCCCATGAAAACCTGCAGGGCATCCGAGATCTGGTTGAAGGGAACGCCGAGAGCCTTGGCTTTTTCGCGATCGATGCGGACCAGGACCTGGGGATCGTTGGAAGTAAAGCTGGTGAAGAGCCCGGTGAGATCCTTGCGCTGACCGGCGCGCGCGGCGATCAGATGCGCGCGCTGATCGAGGTCGGTGAGGGTGTTGCTGCCCCGGTCCTGCAATTCGAACTGGAAACCACCGAAGGTGCCCAGCCCCTGGATCGCGGGTGGTTCGAGAGGAATGATCAGCGCGCCGGGGATCATGAAGAATCTGGGGCGAAGATAATCGACAATCTCCGCTGCGGAGTGACCTTTGCCCTTGCGCTGATCCCAGGGCGTCAGCGCGCAGAACATCATGCCGTAGTTGGGAGCGTTCCCGGAAAAGCTGAAGCCTCCAACCGCAAACGAGCCGACGACGTCTTTGTCCTGATTCAGAATCGCACTGACCTCGGCTTCGATGTGCGTGGTGTACGCCAGCGATGCTCCCTGCGGCGCCTGGACCAGGATCATCATGAAGCCCTGGTCTTCCTGTGGGACAAAGGAGGTGGGGACGTGCTTGTACTCCCATCCGGCGGCGAAGAGACCAGCGATAAACAGCAGGAGCATGATCCAGCGGATGCGGAGCACGCCGTGAATCGTGCGCGCGTAGCCGCGACCGAGAGATTTGATCCCGCGCTCGGCCAGATGAAGAATCGAATGCTTCTCATCTTCGCGGCGCAGCAGCAGCGCCGCCAGTGCCGGTGACAGCGTGAGCGCGTTGAAGGCCGAGATGGCAATGGAAAAGGCGATGGTGAGCGAGAACTGACGGTAGAGGATGCCAGTGGTTCCAGGAAAGAACGAGACAGGCACGAAGACGGCGATCAGAACAAGCGAAGTGGCGATGACGGCGCTGGTGACTTCGCCCATCGCGGCCGACGTGGCGTGGTGCGGTTCGTTGTCACCTTCCTGGATGTGTCGCTGGACGTTTTCGATGACGACGATCGCGTCGTCGACCACGAGGCCGGTGGCGAGGGTGATGCCGAAGAGGGTCAGCGAGTTGATGGAGAAGCCGAAGACGCTGATGAAGGCGAAGGTTCCAATGAGGGAAACCGGGATGGTAACGGCGGGGATGAGAGTGGCGCGCCAGTCCTGCAGGAACACGAAGATAACGGCGATGACGATGATGATCGCTTCAATGAGGGTCTTGATGACTTCGTGAATGGAGGCGCCGATGATGGTGGTGGTATCGAAGGCGACGACGGCATGCATGCCTGGCGGGAAAGATTTCGAGAGGAGTTCGAGCTCGGCTTTGGCGTCGCGGTCCACCTGCAGAGCATCGGCGTTGCTCAGCTGCTGCACGCCGAAACCCACGGCGGGAATCCCGTTGAAGGTCAGAGTGCTGGCGTAATTGCTCGATCCAAGCTCAGCGCGGCCCACGTCCTTGATCTGCACGATGCCGGCGGGTGTGTTTTTGACGACGATGTCGTTGAACTGCTCGGGAGTAGAGAGACGGCCGACTACATTGACGGTGATCTGGAATGCCTGGCCCTGGTCGGAAGGCGGAGCGCCGAGCTGGCCGGAAGGGACCTCGACGTTCTGCTCCTGAAGGGCATTCACCACATCGGTGGCCGTCAGCTGTCGGGCTGCGAGTTTGACCGGATCGAGCCAGATGCGCATCGCATACTGCCCGACCCCGAAGATCTGGACGTCGCCAACCCCCTTCACGCGCTTGATCGCATCCTTGATGTAGACATCAAGGTAATTGCTCATGAAGAGATTGCTGTACTGGCCGTGGTCGGCATAGATGCCGGCGCCGAAGACGAAATTGCTGTTGGCCTTGCTGACGGTGATGCCGGTTTGATTCACCTCTGCTGGCAGCAGTCCAGTGGCCGAAGAAACGCGGTTCTGCACATCGACCGCGGCGATGTCGAGAGAGTAGCCGGTGTTGAACGTAGTGGTAATCGCGCTGGTGCCGTCGTTGGCGCTGGTGGACTGGATGTAGCGCATGCCCGGTACCCCGTTGATGGCCTCTTCCAGTGGAATCGTGACCGCTGACTCGACCTGGCTGGAGTTCGCGCCGATGTAAGCGCTGGTGACGGTCACCTGAGGGGGAGCGAGCTGCGGATAGAGAGAAAGCGGCAACGAAGGAATGACGACAGCTCCGGCGAGGATGATCAGGAGCGCGCAGACCGTGGCGAAAACCGGGCGATGAATAAAAAAGTCAACCAAGCATGGCCTCGCAGTTCATGAATGATCCAGGTGATCCTAACTGCCGGCGCCGGGCGCACCCGCTGGCGGCGGACCGGAGGGCAGAGGCATCACCGGCATGTTGTTCTGCAGGATTTGCGTCCCGGAGACGATGACCTTGTCTCCATTGTTGAGGCCGGCAAGGACGGAGTAGTTGTTGCCGACCGTGTCGCCGAGCGAAATAGCCTGCTCATGCGCGACGAAGTGGCCACCACCGGCGTCCTGAGCGAGGAAGACAAACGCCTGGCCACCCAGGCGCGTGACCGCGAGCACGGGGACCACCGGCTTCGGGCTCATGCCCCAGATGACGCGGGCTTTCACGAGCTGCTGATTCCGCAGCAGCGGTGAACGAACCGGCGCTTTCACGAGGATGCCCTGCAGCTGGTTGTCGACCTGAGGCGAAACGAAATCGACCGAGGTGTTCTCGAGGGGCTTGCCGTTGTTGTCCTCGATCTGGACGCCGAGACCATTACGAACCTGGGAGGCGCGTTCGGTGGGGATATAGATGTACGCCTCAAGGTCCTTGTTCTCGTCAACGGTGGTCAGCATAGTGGAAGACGAGACGTAGTCGCCGACGTGGACGGGGATGTCTCCAACGATGCCATCGAAAGGCGCCGTGATGTGGTAGTAGCCAAGTTGCTGCTGCTGCATCTTGCTGGAAGACGCGGCGGACTCGTAATCGGCTTTAGAGTTGGCGTAGGCCTGCTCCGCTTGATCGAGCGCGTCTTTGCTGATGATGCCGGCGGCAAAAAGCTTGCGCTGGCGCTCCACCTGGAGTTGGTTGTACTGATATACCGCCAGCTTCTGCTGCTCGGTAGCGGCCTGCGACGCCAAGGTCGCTTCCTGCTTGGCCGGATCGATCTCCATCAGCAACTGACCCGCGGTCACGTGGTCGCCGGACTGGATAAGAATCCGCGTGAGGTTGCCATCGACCTGCGGATTGATGGTGGCCGACCGTCGGGATTTGATCGTGGCTACGTATTCGTCGGATTGAGGCACCGGTACGGCGGCAACGGTGAGGGTCTGAACCGGCATCGCCTGCATGCCGGCGCCGGCTTGCTGGGGCGGCTGCGCCTTGTTGCAACCAGCGGCTCCGGCCAGGAGCAGCGGAAATACGAGAGCGGGGAGAATGGTTTGCGCTTTTACGATCAATGCAGGGACCTCGAACCAGGGTCAAGAATGAACCGAAATAAAACGATTGAAGAAACAACTCAGGATACAGGACTGGCCCCAGGGAATTCTGTGATGCGCCAAAGCAATTCCGGGGATTTGTGATTTGGACGCGAGCGATAGCGGACAAGGTACAAAAAATCCGTCACATCGCGGCGTCATTGCCGAAAGGCACGGAGGGCCGGAGAGAGAAGTTGGGGGGTGGGGAAAAATGAAAGCGGGCTGTCCGTTTCCGAACAGCCCGCTCGATTTTTGGCTCGGGCCCTAAATCAACCCGGGTCAGCCTCTGCGTCGGCAGGGAGAAGCTGACTTCTCGCTGCCTTTCTGCCGCTTCCGCGGTTCGCGCCAATCCCTCCCTGGTCAGCCGATCAATCTTTGGACGGATTAACCTTCATGACCAGTTATTTAAACGATACGCTGACCGGGAAGCTTATAAGCCCGCAGTGAATTCGCCTCCAAAATAGAGGTTGCACCATTTGAGGGTGCCTCCAGAGGGGCTGATGTATTCGAGCAAGGGCCCGAAGGGTGCCGACTCGGCTCGAGTCGCCCTCCCCATTTGAGCCCGACGCTCCTTGAAGACATCGCGCTTCGGTTCCGATTCAGTTGGTTGCGTCCGTACGCTTCGACGAACGGTGGACATCCATCCTCCTTCTTCGGGTTCTAAAGCGTTTCCGCCTTATACCTAATTCGATTGCCTGGGGTGAGACGGCGTTGCCAGTTTTCGGGTGATTGGCGGTGCGAAACTCAAAAATATTTTTTCTGCGATTACTGTCGTGATCTGCCGGCGCCGGATGCTGCGCTCCGCGCCCGGACCTTGAACCAGATGGGAGTGCCTTCAAATCCGAAAGCGGCGCGGATTTGGTTCTCGAGAAAGCGCTCGAAAGAAAAATGCAGGTTCACGTCGCGGTCGCTGAAAAGGACGAAGGTGGGCGGAGCCACCGCGGCTTGGGTCATGTAGAGGATGCGAATGCGCTTCGACATCGGAACGCTCGCGCGCTGGAAATCGATGCGATCGAGGAAGCGATTCATCTGGCCGGTCGTGACCCGCTTCCGGCGCTCCGCCGCGACCCGGAGCACGGTGTCGAGGACGCGCGGGACGTTGCGGCCTTCGGTCGCGGAAATAAAAAGTACGGGCGCATAACTCAGGTATTTGAGGACGCTGCGGAGTTGGTGCTCAAAGATGACCCGGTCAGCAGGCGGTTTTCCGTCGGTTCGCCCCGTCGTGACGAGGTCCCATTTATTCACGACGATGATCACCGAGCGGCCACTCTCGTGCGCGTAACCGCCGATGGTCGCGTCGGAGGCGGTGACGCCTTCGGTGGCGTCGATGACCAGCAGAGCCACGTCGGCGGCTTCTAGATGGCGCCGGGCCATCACCACGGAGAGCTTCTCGGCCATGAGGTGGGTCTTGCCTTTGCGGCGAATGCCAGCGGTATCCACAATGCGCAGCTCGTGACCTTTGTAGTCAATGATTTCGTCGACGGCGTCGCGCGTGGTTCCGGCAATAGGCGAGACGATGGCGCGGGTGGATCCAGTAAGGGAGTTGAGCAGCGTCGATTTGCCGACGTTAGGGCGCCCGATGATGGCCACCCGCGTCTCGTGCTGCTCGAATTTCGCGTGGGTGCGATGCAGTGCGGCGGTTTCCGGCTTGTCGAACTCGGGTTCAGTCGCTGGCTCTTCGAGTGGAAGAACCGCGAAGACATCGTCAAGCAGCTCACCGATGTTGAGACCGTGTTCCGAAGAGACCGGGACGAGATTACGGATGCCCAGCTTGCGGAAATTTTCAGCGGCGGCCTCCAGGCTCTCGCTATCGATCTTGTTGACGGCGAGAAAGAGCGGCTTGCCGGTCTTGATCAGGAGGCGGGCGAGGTCGATATCGGGAGCGGCCAGCTCCGTGCGGCCGTCGACGACCATGATGATCGCGTCGGCTTCGTCGAAGGCAAAGCGAGCCTGGCGGAAAATTTCGGCGGGAATCTGCGCGTCGTCGTCGGGAATGATGCCGCCGGTGTCGATCAGACGAGCGGTGCGGCCATTCCACGCGACCTCACCGTAAATACGGTCGCGTGTGATGCCGGGTTCGTCGCCCACGATCGAGCGGCGGCTACCGGTGAGGCGATTGAAGAGGGTGGATTTACCGACATTGGGGCGGCCCGCAATCGCGATGACCGGCAGGTCGGCGGATAGCTCCTGCCACGCTTCTGCGCGGACGACCCCCGGCTTCGGTCGTAAGGGGACGTCGTCTTCGCGAGTTTCACCGGGCGCTGGCGACAGTATGTCGCGCTGCGTGGGGCCACGTTCTCTCGCACCTGTCGGACCACCGCGAGCGGCGATGTTCGAACCGCGGGCAGCGCGCGGACGGTTGCGATCGTCGCGGTGCGAGCTGGCTTGCCGATCGGATTTTCCTTCGGGCGCTGGAGCGTGTCCGCGGCGAATGGCTTTCCATTTTGCCTGGACTTTGCGTTTGGTTTTCTTAACGCCCTTGCGGTTTCTCTTGACGGGTTTCAATGGCTAATCCTGGGGAATTGAGGGGAAGTGGCCCCTTCGGCAAGCTCAGAGCGGAACTTCGAAGCGGTTCGTCTTCTGCGCAACCCAGACACGATGTATACTATACATCATGAAGCGGACACAGTTGTATCTGGACGAGGACCTGTGGAGTGCGCTGCACGCTCAGGCGCGCCGGGAGAAGACTACCGTGTCCGATCTGGTGCGGCGAGCCGCGCGTGAACAGTATCTCAGTGGGCGCGAAGAGCGCGCGCGAGCCATGAAGGCGATCATCGGAATGCGCAAGGACCGTCCTGAATTTGCGAATGTGGAGAAGTATGTTCGCAACTTACGCAGCGGCAGTCGGCTGGACAAGCTTGGGCGGCTATGACGGTTCTGGTGGATTCCGACGTGGTGATTGAAGTTACGCGCGGAAGGAACCAGGATGTTGTCTCCCGCTGGGTGGAACTCAGCACTTCTGAGACTCCTGTACTTTATTCTCCCGTGACGGCGGCCGAACTTTGGGCCGGAGCTCTGCCTCACGAGCAGAAGCTCATCCGAGAACTGTTTCGCCCAATGAAGTGCGTGGTCATCGATGAAGAGATCGGTCGCCAGGCAGGCGACTATCTTCGGCAATATCGCCGCAGTCACAATCTGGAACTGGCAGATGTTCTGATTGCGGCATCCGCGATATACAGCCACGCTGCCCTTTGGACTCGCAATCGGAAGCATTTTCCGATGAAGGGCCTCGAATTCTACTGAAACTCTCCACCACCTGGCTAGGACACCGTTTCAGCGGAGTAGCGGGCGATCAGCCCGGTGCGCACCGCGTGCCGGTAGACGCCGGTGAAAGCGCGAGCCATCACGAATAAATACACGACTGCGAGCGTCGAGCCGATAGCCAGTGGCGTCCCAGCGATGGTGTGCACGGCGGGGCCGGAAGTCTGACGCGCCAGGATCTGGCGCATCCCTTCGAACACATAGCTGGGCGGGATGAGGCGAGCCAGCCATTGCATCCAGTGCGGAAGCGTGGCGAGCGGATAGAAGACGCAGGCGAGCGGCGAGATGAAGGCAGGAATGGGCCAGATGAACCACTCCGCCGCCGGACCGAAGCGGAGGACGAGCGCGCTGCCGAAGATGCCAAGCGAGATTCCGAACAGGAAGAGCACGAGCAAAAACGCAGCCAGCATCGCTCCATAAACGAAGAAAGAGAGGCCGAAGACGAGCGTCGCCAGGGCGACCATGACCACCAGGCCGATGGCGCTGGTGGCGATGCTGGAGAGCACGAGGCCGCCGAGGTATTCGGAGACGGAGAGAGGCGAGGCAAACAGATTGAGGAAGTTGCGGGACCAGACGTCCTCGAGAAAGGCGGTGGTGATCCCCTGCATGACCCGGGCCATGAAATCCCAAAGCAGGACCGCGCCGAGCATGGCCGGGACGAAGTTGAAGCGGGCACCGGAGACGGAGTTGAGGTAGCGGGTGATGAAACCCCACAGGATGATGTCGATGGCGACCCATGAGAAGAGGGGTACGACGCGGGCGGGCGAGCCGCGCAGCAGATAGAACTGGCGAAGCAGCAGGGCGGAGGTGCGGCGCAGGAACACAGGCACGCTAGTTGTCCTCCCGCAGATTGCGGATGGTGAGAGGCTCGCGAGCGACAGCAACGAAAAGGTCTTCAAGGGTGTCGCGATGATTTTCCTGGGGCAGCGTGCGTGGGTCGCCCTCGAGCAGAATCTTGCCGTGGGAGAGGAAAAGCACGCGATGGCAGACCTCGGCGACTTCGATCATGTTGTGCGAGGTCCACAGGACGCCGACGCCGGTGGTTTCGGCGAACTGGCGGATGGTGGCGCGGATCTCGCGTGCGATCGAGGGATCGAGGGACGCAGTGGGTTCATCGAGCAGGAGTAGCCGTGGTTCATTGATCATCGCCTTGGCCAGGGCCACGCGGGTCTGCTCACCGGAGGAAAGCACGCCGCATTTGGTGTCGCGAAAGCGGAGGAGGTCGAAGTCGTGGAGGATGGTCTCGATGCGATCGCGCAGATGGGGCACAGCGTAGAGCATGCCGAAGATGCGCAGGTTCTGCGCGACGGTGAGATTGCCGGGGAGGGGCGCATAGACCGCCGCGAAGTTGGTGCGGCTGAGGGCCTGACGCCGGCGGCGGGCGAGGTTGCAACCATCGATGGCGATGGAACCGGCGCTCGGCTCGAGGACGCCCAGAACCATATTGATGGTGGTGGTCTTGCCGGCGCCGTTCGGGCCGAGCAAGCCGAGGATCTCATGCGACCGGACGGCGAAGGAGAGGTCGTCGACCGCGACAGTCTCTCCGTACTGCTTGCAGAGGTGGGATACGGCGAGGATGGGTGCGGACATCAGGAACAGGCTATGGGCACGGATTGCGAACGAACCCCATCCTGGCGCGCGCCAACCACGCACACCAGAATGGGGAACCCAGGTCGGTGCGCACCTGGATTAGGTGCCAAGGTACATGACGTGGACGTAGATGCCGAGGCGGACGTTGTAGGCCAGGTACCAGCCTGGATCGTCCGGATCGGGGTAGAGAACGATATCGTCGGAACCCCAGTCCCAGCCATCGCAGTAGCCAACGTCGGAAGGTGCGACGCTGAAGTAGAAACCACCGAACCAGAAGCGGGAGGGGCCGCCGCCAGCGAGGCGCCAAACCTGACCAGCGCCAACGGTTCCGGGGAAGCGGCCGTGCTGCCAGGGCTGGGCGAGATGTAAAGCAGGGTTGGCAGTATGCCCGACCCAGCGATCATTGCTGGCGTCCACGTGCGGGGCGGCGGGGTGACCTGGCTGGTCGGGTTTACCGCCGGTGGGAAGCGGCGTGTGGGTGGTGGGGCCATGGGCGGGGATGTGTCCACCACCAACGGGAGCGCGGGCGGGACCGACCGGCTGGGGATGCGCCTGGGCGGGATGCCCGCCGGCGGCGGGGCGCTGTGCAGATACGGGAGACGCGAAGACGCAGAGCGCGAGAATTGCGAGGACTGCCAAAGGGCCGATGACTTTCTTCATGGAATCCTCCTGTGAACTGCTCAGCTAAGGTGATGCGATCAGCGACAGCGAACCGCGGGCAGGCCGGGAATGGGGCACGCCCATAATACATGTGTGAAGTGAACAGGACCGGGCTAAAGTCAGGGGTCACGCGAGTCAACGAAGTCCCAGGAGACAGCGATCTCGGCGCCCAGGCCTTCGGCAATGCGGACAGCCGCGCTTTCTACCTGCTGCATCAGACCGGATAGATAGTCGCGTGAGCCGGAGATGGCCGCGATGCCGAGGGTCGCGGATTGCCAGGTGATCGTTTCGTCCATTTCGGCGATCGAAATGTTGAATCCGTGGGCGAGTTTCTCCTTTAGACTGCGAACGACCTGGCGGCGATCCTTGAGCGAATGGGCATGCTCGATGCGAAGCTCAAGAAACATGGCGGCAAGGGGCATCGGAGATTCATCTTATAGCGGTGAGGGTGTGACGGTAGCGGTGACAGTAGGAGAGCGGGGGATCAAGGATGCGCCGATGCGCAAATGAAGGTATAGGATGTGCAGAAATGGCTGGTAAATCCGAGCGAAGCGGCCATCTTCCGCCGCACAGCCCCGCATCCCAGGGACGTCGACGTGAATGGGCCGAACAACACAGGAGGCGTGGGTCATGAAACGAGTTTGGATTCTGACGGGAGTTCTGACGAGTTGTGGGTTGCTCTTCGCGCAGGAGCAGAACCCGACGGCGACGGACCACTGGCCGCAAAATCAGCAGCCGCAGGGCCAAACGGATGCAGGGATTCCGGTCTATAAGATCCAGGTGGTAGCTCGCGATATCCCGGCGATCAATTACTTTCATCGCAGCGGCGCGACGAAGATTGGCTTCGAAGGCACGCCGTTGCTCCCCATGGCAAAGGGCACCGCGGAAGTGAACAGCCTGAACGGGCGTACCGAGATTCGAGCGCACTTCGAGGGACTGGGCCCCGCCAATGGGTTTGGCATTGAGTATCTGACGTATGTATTGTGGGCGATCTCACCGGAAGGGCGACCGATCAATCTGGGTGAGGTGCTGTGGACCCATGGTCACGCCGACACCACGGTGACGACAAATCTGCAGTCCTTCGGGCTCATCCTCACGGCTGAGCCGTATTTTGCGGTCACAATGCCAAGTGATCTGGTCGTGATGCAGAACATTCCGCTCCACGACAAGACCACGGGCGTGCTCGAGACCGTCAATGCCCACTACAGTTTGTTGCCGCGCGGCGCATATACGGACACGGCGGGGCGGCACACCGTGCTGCATCCGATCACCCGCGATGACCGCTCGCCGCTGGAACTCTATGAAGCGATCAACGCAGTGCAGATTGCCGAGGCGGCGGGAGCGGATCAGTATGCGCCGGAGAGCATGGCGAATGCGAAGCAGGATCTGAAGAATGCGCAGGACATGGACATTCATCAGAAAGAGATGAAGCAGGAGATCACCTACGCACGCGAGGCGGTACAGACGGCGGAAGATTCGCGCATCATCACCATCCGGAAGATCAAGGCAAGCGACGAGGCAGCGGAGAGGGCCAGGATTGAAGCGGCGCGGAAGCAGGCGCAGGATCAGGCAGCGCAATCGGCCTTAGCGGCGCAGCAGGCGCAGGATCAGCAGGCTCAGGCACAGGCGCAGGCCACGGCAGCGCAGCAACAGGCAGAGCAGGCGCAGGCGGCAGCGGCGCAGGCTCGCGCCCAGCAGCAGGCTGCCGAAGCTGCGGCAGCCCAGGCTGCACAGCAAACGGCGGAGATGCGCGAGAAGCTTCGTCAGCAGTTGAACTCGGTATTGAACACGCAGGAGACGGCGCGCGGACTCATTGTGAATATGTCGGACGTGCTGTTCGCGTTCAATAAGTACGAACTGAAACCCGATGCGCAGATCAAGCTGGCCAAGATTTCCGGAATTCTGCTGACGTATCCCAACCTCAAGGTGCAGGTGGAGGGCTACACGGACAACATCGGATCGGATGAGTACAACCTGAAGCTCTCCCAGGAGCGTGCCATGGCGGTGCAGGCGTTCCTGGTGGCGCAGGGGGTATTTCCGGGGAACGTCACAGCAGAGGGATATGGAAAGGCCGATCCCGTGGCGGATAACACGACGAATGCCGGACGCACACAGAATCGACGCGTAGCCATGGTGGTTTCGGGGCAGTCGATCGGGGTGCAGGAGCAGGCGCCGACCAGTGGTGGGATGCAACCGCCGGTTCCGCAGCCGGCGCCCGTGCCGCAGCCGAACCCCAATGCAACAGGCACGTCCAACGGGCCGCCCCAGGACTAGCTCCTTGACTCGCTTCCGCGTCTCTGGGCGTGCAGTCCGGACGGAACCCCCTGGGCACAATCGGCATACGACCTAACTAAGAGAGACCGCTTTCGGGCGGTCTCTTTTTTCTGGAGATTTCGTCACAGATCACTTGCAAACTGCAAGTGACTATTGCTAACGTCTCCAGCATGGCTGCAAAGAACGGGGCCAGACACCGATCGGGCTGCCCGGTGAATATCTCTCTGAAGGTGTTTGGCGACCGCTGGTCGCTGCTGATCGTGCGCGACCTGATGGTGCGAGGATTCACCACGTTCCAGGATTTCGTGAACTCAGGGGAAGGGATTGCGACCAATATCCTGGCCGATCGCCTGAAGAAACTGCAGAAGTCCGGGATTGTATTCGGTGAAAGAGATAAAAAGGATGGGCGGCGGATCATTTACCGGCTTACGGAGAAGGGAATCGATCTGGCGCCGGTGATGCTGGAGCTGCTCATCTGGGGCGCGCAACACGAAAAGACGGGCGCTCCACCGGCGGCAGTGGCCGAGATGGCGAAGAATCGGCGTGCGGTCGTCGAAGAGACGCGGCGGAGATGGAAAAAGCGGGATGCCGCACCTCTGTTGCCCTGGCTCGGCGGCCCCAGGCGGGATTAGCCGTCCAACCGGGTGGGACTGGCGGGGCAATCCGCAGAAAAGTGGTCATGGAGGAGACACTGGGATGGAGTCGACGATGGGAGTTCGAGTCATCAGCAATCAGGTAGCGCCGCCTTCGCCAGGGCGGGTCTGGACAGGTCGTATCATCAGCGGATTGATCGCGGCCTTCATGCTGCTCGATGCCGCAATGAAGTTCTTCAAACCGCCGCAGGTGGCGGAGGCTTTTGTGCGAACCGGCTGGCCACTGGAGCTGTCGGTGGTGCTCGGCGTCGTCCTGCTGGTCAGTACGGTTCTTTATCTGATCCCGCAAACGGCCGTCCTGGGAGCGATTTTGCTCACCGGATATTTCGGGGGAGCAGTAGCGACGAATCTGCGGCTGGAAAATCCGCTGTTCAGTCATACGCTCTTTCCCGTGTATTTCGGATTGCTGACGTGGTTCGCCCTCTGGCTTCGCGAGCCCCGCCTCTGCGAGCTGGTTCCATTACGCAAGGCCCGGTAAGTCATACCATCCTGGAAACAAGGAGCTCTCGTTATGTCGATTGCGCAGTCTTTTCTGATGGAGTTCGAGGAGCAGGCATCGGTTACGCGCAGATTTCTGGAGAGACTTCCGGAAGACAGGCTGACGTGGAAGCCGCATGAGAAATCGATGACGGCCGGGCAGCTCGCCTTCCATCTCGCCACGGTGCCGGGCGCCATAGTGCAAGTGGTCCAGAACAACACAGCACAGCCTCCGGACTTCAACGTCCGCCCGCAGCCGGCAAGCTGCGGCGACGTACTGCGGGCGCTCGATGCGAGCGTTACGACGGTCAGGGCGTTGCTGCCAAAACTGGACGACAGCGCCATGAACGAGACCTTTCGCATTCTCGTCGGAGAACAAGAGGTCATGGCCCTGCCACGACAGCAGTTTGTGAGGGGCATCATGTTGAACCACTGGTACCAGCATCGAGGTCAGTTCAGCGTTTACCTTCGGCTGCTGGGAATTCCGGTTCCGGCGAGCTGGGGTCCGAGCGCCGATGAAGCGCCTGTATCTCCGCGACAGACGGAAGCGGCGGCAACTCAGTAAGCGAGAGGGCAGCCCTGCTCGCCCTGGCTCCTCGATCCTCGGCTATGCCAGCTGATTCCGCTGCGGAAGGCCGGATAGAGAGATCAACTTTGAAGAACCGGTTCATCAGAGAAAACCATGAGACTCAATACACACCTGAATTTCGGCGGGAACTGTCGGGAGGCTTTTCAGTTCTACGAGCAGAACGTTGGCGGAAAAATCACCATGATGATGACGCAGGCCGAGATGCCGGGAGCGAACCACCCTGCCAGTCCCGGCGCCATTGCACACGCGCGCATGAGTATTGCGAACATCGAACTGATCGGAAACGATGTGCCCGCCGAACGCTTCGAACCGATGCGCAGCGTGTATCTTTATCTCGCCCTGGATTCGGCCGAGGAAACGGAGCGAATCTACGCCGTTCTCAGTGGACAGGGCGAGGTGTATATGCCGCTGGCCGAGACTTTCTATGCCTCGCGTTTCGCCATGCTGCGCGATCGTTTCGGAGTCTTGTGGACGCTGATCTGCGAATTGACCCGATGAACCCAGGGCCTCGACCCGGATTCCATCCAGGTGAAACCAATCCCGAACCCAATAAGGAGCAATCATGAAGATTCAGCCTTATCTCAACTTCAACGGACAGTGCGAAGAGGCTTTTCGCCTCTACGAGCAGGCCCTCGGCGGCACGATCGTCGGCAAGTTTACCTTCGGCGACAGCCCCATGGCGAAGCAGTATCCGGAGTGGGCCGACAAAGTGATGCATATAGCCCTGCGGATCGACGGCCAGATGCTGCTGGGCAGCGACGCGCCGCCTCCCCAGTTCCAGACGCCGCAGGGTCTGCGGGTGTGCCTGGAGTTCCAGGACATGGCCGATGCCGAGCGCGTCTATGGAGCCCTCTCGGAGGGTGGGCAGATCGGAATGGCACTGCAGGAGACTTTCTGGGCGCATCGTTTTGCCATGTTTCAGGACCGCTTCGGGACGCCATGGATGATCAACGCGTCGAAGCCCATGTAACTTGTGGAGTGATCAGGCCAATCACAGCGTAAGGAGACTGCATGAGCAAAGTGCGGGTGCTGGTGGGAACAAAGAAGGGCGCGTTCGTTCTGACGGCGGACGCCAAGCGGGAGAACTGGCAAGTCAGCGGACCGTTCTTCGCCGGCTGGGAGATTTACCACATGAAGGGATCGCCGGTGAATCCCGATCGCATCTACGTCTCCCAGACCAGCGGATGGTTTGGGCAGATCATCCAGCGATCCGATGACGGCGGCAAAACGTGGAGCGCGCCGGGCGGCGGACAGCAGAAATCGCCGCAGGGCTGGCCGATGGGCGAGAGCAACCGCTTCGTCTACGACACGTCGGAGAATACGGGCGCGCCGCTGACCACGCATCAGTGGTACGACGGAACGCAGCATCCCTGGGAATTCAAGCGGGTGTGGCATCT